>Ga0209755_10000049_pt1 | contig 198518 bp, 194 predicted proteins | sample TergutCo191P1_FD_187301 | JGI IMG/M metagenome (GOLD analysis project Ga0209755, IMG submission 187301) | Cornitermes sp. P1 segment gut microbial communities from Petit-Saut dam, French Guiana - Co191P1 (SPAdes) (version 2) | ecosystem: Host-associated > Arthropoda: Insects > Digestive... | reverse complement strand
AAAAAGGAAGGTTACAGGAGAATTCGCTCTTATCTTCCTTGCTTATAACTTAAAAAGAGTCGTTAACATTCTTGGAACCAGGAAATTGATAGAAGCAATGATTTGACGCAGGGGTACAAGTTTCTGCTTCAGAAAAATATTATTCTGATTATTCTAAAATCGTATTTATGATAACTTTTGACACAGTCTGGGGGGTAGATTGTGTTAAAACTATTTTTTAGGAGCATAAAAGGTGTAAAAAACGCTAATATTCGATGTTTTTCAATCATATTAATACCTTTTTTGTGTGCTTCTTGGACTTTTGACACAGTCTGGGGGGTACATAGTAATATTAACAGAAAGTCTGTTTTTTACTGATTTAAGCATTATGTCATATTATCAGGTATTATTAAGATGGTCAAGATGGGAAGATGGGTGACAGGAACCGCTTTCCACCGCTCAACTGCAAAAGGTGACAGGAACCGTTTTTTTCACGGTTGAGGTTCCGTGTAAATCCGCGGATCATGTTAACCTGCTTTATTCACCTTTGCGGTTTTTGGTAAATGGTGACAGGAACCTTTTTTTATGGTGTCGGCATATGGGTGACAGGAACCGTTTTTTCTCAGGTGAAGTTCCGTGTAAATCCGCGGATCATGTTAACCCTCTTCTTACTGTTCCTTATAAATTTCCATAATAATCTGTTCCATCGGTAATTCTTTTATCGCAATATCGGAAATGCTGAATTTGCGCGACAAGGTTTCTATAAAGTCACCGATGGCGATTTTTGATGTGTCAACTTCAAGTGTTAATTCCAGCGGCGATTTCTGCTCGATGATTTTAATTTCCTGATTAAAATCCTGCGTTTCTGAAGGTTTTTCCAAAGTCAATTCGATGATTTTCTTTTCGCCGAGGTTAAGTTGTAATTTTTGAAGCGTGTCATCAAAAACTTTAACGCCGCGATTGATTACAATTACGTTATCTGCTAATTGTTTTACGTCTTCCAAATCATGGGTTGTTAAAATAAAAGTTGTGCCAGTTTTATTCATGTTTAAAATAAATTCGCGGATTTTCGCTTTTGCGATTACATCAAGCCCGATAGTCGGCTCATCAAGAAAAACAATTTCCGGTTTGTGGAGCATCGCCATTATAAATTCGCACTTCATGCGCTCGCCGAGCGATAAGACCCTTGTCGGTTTGTGCATCACTTCCTGTATGTCAAACATTACAGCGAGTTCTTCAAGGCGGGATTTATAATCCTGCATTGATATCCCGTAAATGGCGCGGTTCATGTTGAAGCTGTCCGCAGGAGGGATATCCCACACTAATTGCGAACGCTGACCGAAAACCGCGCCGATCTTTTTTACATATTTTTTTCTGTCTGAAGAAGGGCGGCAGCCCATCGCTTGAATTTCCCCTGAGGTTGGGAAAAGCGCGCCGCAGAGCATTTTTATAGTTGTAGATTTTCCGGCTCCGTTAGGTCCCAGTATTCCGCAAATTGCGCCTTTTTCTACACTGAAAGAAATATTATCAACCGCTTTGATAATTACTTTTTCGCGTTTAAAAAAACTCTGTAAAGTTTCGCGTAACCCGCTTCCACGTTTATATGTTGTATAAGTTTTTGAAAGATTACTTACTTCAATTATATTCATATTCAAAATTCATCTCCTTATTTTGTTATCCGCCTACACCTTCATATAATCTGACCATATATTGATAAAGCCAGATCCCTAAAAACATAAAAAGCATACATGGGATTATTGCAAATAATACTGAAGGTTCTATCCGTCCGAGAAGGGCTGATGCAGGATAAAAACCTATCATACCGACAGGGATAATATATGTTGCGAAGCCTTTAATTATTACAGGGAAAATAGTTATCGGGTATTTTCCGAAAGAAAGAATTGTGTCAAAAATTTCCGGTATGCGGGAATTTCCTACCCACTTAAAAGATGTTGCCGCCATGATCATATTCATCCCTGCCATGACTGCAAAGCCTGCGGAAAATAAAAGTAAAAATTGAAGTATCGCAGTCAGTGAAGTAACTTCTGTCTGCAAAAGAGAAAAAACAAACAAAACAATGCCGCCGATTATTAAACCTACGCTTTCAGGATCAAAATTTGATGCTATCAGAAAAAACAAGGGGTTCAAGGGTTTTAATAAAACAATTTCAAAACTGCCTTCGCGTATATGAAACATCGTTGTCCATAAAACATTGTTGAACATAATACTTGCAAAGCCTTGAGATAAAATAAAAATCGACTGCATCAACAGCACTTCGTAAAAATTCCATCCGGGAAAACTTGCCCCTGATCTGTAAATCAAAATAGAAACCAAGGGAAATAAAGCGTTATAACCGATTGTAATGAATAAAGATAAGACAAAATTCAATCTGTATGTTAAAGCCCTTGCCATTGCGGTTTTAATACATTCAATGTAAATCGCCAGGTATCTTTTCATATCAGGCTCCAACCGCGGTAAATTGTTTCATCGCCGCTTTATACATTAATTCTGAGATTAAGAATGCAACCAGCACTGCAATTGCTTGAATCCCCACTATTGCCGGTATTGATAATTGAATGTCACCTAACGAATATTTACCGAGAAACACCATGGCAGGGACATAAGAAGTGTATTGGAAGGGCAGAAAGAATTGAATTAGCTGTATTGATTTAGGAAAGAAAACAAGAGGGATAAACATACCGGAAAAAATGTTGCCGGCAAGTTCATACACAGAGCGTAACCCGCCTGTTTGTACAATCCAGAATGAAGCCATTCCAAGACAGTAGTGGACGAAAAAATTCATAAGATATGCTAATAAAATTGATGTTATTGTCCATCCGATAAATGCGGGGCGCATATCAATTTTAAAAATCAGCGTGAAGATTAAAACACATGGTATGAACTCGACAATAAAGCCGAGAACTCTATGCCCGGCTTTTTGTGAAAAAGCAAATAACCTGTGATCCAGAGGCCTTAATGTATAGGTGAGAAATTTTCCCGTCCTGATCAGCATGTCCAAATTCCAATCCGCGAAATCCATTGTAAGATAGCCGATCAGCGCTATTGCGCCGAAATAGCGTATCATCTGTGTAAGTTCCATTCCGTTAATAGATTGCGCGTCACCGTAAACAGCAGTCCAAATAAAGTACTGCACTATAAAGTAAACAGGCCCTACAAAGATCGACACCATGGAATGTGTACGGTAAGCGCCCCATTCCTTAAATGTGACAAATGCCACCGCTTTTATTATATCTAACTTAGTTTTAATTGCGTTTAACATATTTTCTATTTGAAGAGGGGCTGGGGACTAGGGACGAATGATCGGTATTGATTGTACGGCATTGATGCTTGTCTGTTAAACGCAATGCTGACTGACATTTTAACTTACTGATTTTTATCCCTAGTCCCCAACCCCCATTCATTAATCTTTATAACAATCCTGACCAAATTATATTTTGAACATTGTAAAGCGCTTTTGGAAACCATCCTTCTTTCGCGTAAGGTACGAACCATGCCGCTACAAGTTTTTCTATCGGATCGACATAAAGAGAACAATATCCCCAGCCTTCGTGCATGTAAGTGCCTTTTGAATGTGAAAATGCAGGACCGTTTCGCATATCAAAACCGACACCGTAATAACGCGCTTTTTCATTTGCGCCCCAGCAGTAATTGGGATATTCAACGGCAAGCGTTGTCATTTTTTCTACCGCTTTTCTGCCGAGGATACGCGCACCGTCTAAACTGCCGCCTGAAAGCATCATGTTTCCGAAACGGTTTATATCATAAGGTGTTGAGTTCATGCCGCCGCCTGTTGACGGGATTTTATCCCATAAAGGGTCTTCTTCTATCTTATCGTTTAAAGCGTTATCGATACGTTCCTGAATATCATCTCTTAAACTTGATACGATAAAACGTTTTGCCATATCCTTAGTTATATCGAAACTTGTGTCGTTCATTTTTAGAGGTTTACAGATATTATCTTCGATATATTTGTGCGCGAATAAACCGGTAATTTTTTCAATTACAGCGCCGAGTATTGTAAAACCGAAACTGCAATAAGCCCATTCTGTATCAGGTTTTATTCTTAAACCGCTTCCTATTGTACTTAAAGCGGCTTCTATCCAATCAAAATCTTTTTTCTTATCTTCCTCGCAGAGTTTATACGCTTTAGCAATATTTTTCCAATAATCACTTTGGTATTTATTCGGGAAACAGCCGTTGTCCGCATGCATTCCCGACGTGTGCGTTAATAGTTGGAAAAGCGTAATGCCGTTAAAAGGAGGCGTGTTAAACTGAGGAAGAATTTCCCCTACGCCTGTATCAAGCCTTATATGGCCGTCTTCTACAAGTTTCATTACCGCTGCCGCCGTAAAAACCTTTGTGATTGACGCGACAAAATTTACGCAATCCGGTGTAAGAGGTGTTTTATCTTCGCTTTTAAAAGATTTAGAACCTAACGCTCCGTGCATAAATATTTTTCCGTAGCGTGAAACACAATAAGAAGCGCATTGAAGTTCTCCCGCATCAATTAAACCTTGCAAGTGTTTATTTAAAATTTCGATACGGCTTTCATCGTAATCAACTTCATGAGGTGTGCAATCCGTTTTTCCTTGTTTGTAATCCATATTTTCTCCTTAAAAATAAAATAACATATTTTTCAAATTAAAATGAACATTTTTAATCATTTTGATTTTTTTAATCATTAAAATATCCTCCCTTTCTTCTTTCGCGGTTATGACGGGAAATCGCTTTATGAAACTGTTGTTTTTGTTTTAAATATGCAGAGCGGCTTAGAGTAAACTCGGTTTCTTTCCGCTGAGCAAGATAACTTTTCCATTGTTCCGCAGAAATAATTCCGTCTTTCAGAGCGGCTGATACCGCGCAGCCCGGCTCTGTTTCGTGAGCGCAATTATTGAAACGGCACTTGGAAAAAAGTTCTTCAATCTCCGCGAAAGCAAGGCTTATCCCTTCTCTGGCATCCCAGAGTCCTAACTCCCTTATTCCGGGCGTATCAATTACTAAAGCGCCTGCAAACCTTGTTTGTTCAGATAAACGGAAAAGTTGACGGTAAGTGGTTGTGTGCCGCCCCTTGCTGTCATTTTCGCGGATTTCTTTCACTTCCATCGCCTCATTTCCTACAAGGCGGTTAATCAAAGATGATTTACCTACGCCTGAGGAACCGAGAAAAACAGATGTTTTTGCAGGTTCAAGAAAAGGGGAGAGCTCTTCGATACCGGAGCCTGTTTTATTGCTTATTGTGATAACAGGGACTTCTCTTGCAATTTTTCTTACCTCCGCGATTTGCGTATCCGGATTTTCTACAAGGTCTGCTTTTGTTAAAATAAAAACCGGAAAGCCCCCGCTTTGCAAAGAAGCTGTTAAATACCTTGCAAGGCGTTTCAAGTTTAAATCCAAATTTAACGATGACATGATGAAGACATAATCAAAATTTGCCGCGCTTACCTGTTCTTTCACGTTTTTTACATAAGCTTCCGCATGACCCAGAAAGTCTACTCTTGAAAAACGTGAACGCCGGGGAAGAACCGCGTCAATTAGCGATGAGCCATGTTCGTTGTATTTGATGACGACAAAGTCACCGGCGACAGGGAACGCTTCCGGTTCATAATATTGCGAAATCGGAGTAATATTTTTTTCATTAAAAGGATCGCTTTCTTCCAGATTGTAAAAAAAACTGCCTTTGATTTCCGCAGGCACTTCCCCGTATTTGCAAATAACTTTAAACCTGTCCCTCTGGGATTCTGTAATTCTTCCGGGAATAAACCCAGGTTTATTTTTTCCCTTTATTATTTCCTGTGCGGTAAGGAAATCCGCACCCGTAAAGCCGTAATCTGATAATTCAATAGACATATTAACCTCATAATAATTTTTTCTAAACACGGATTTTTTAATTTTTGATAGATTATCCGCCGTTTCCGTTAGAACCGCATATAGCGAGGTAATATTCCTGTCTTTATTTTTATTTACATAACGATAAAGGAGGAATATCCGCAGTCAGCGGTTCTTGAGAGTATTTCTTTTTTGTACATATTGTTTCCTCCTTTTTAATTTAGATTTTAATATTAATTTAACTAATTGAAGTATATTTGTTTTTTAAAATTATGTCAAGCGAATTTGTAAAAGATTTTTAGTTGTAAAGCAGCGGTTGATCATTTATAATTTCCCTGAAGGAGAAAGCCATGAGTGAGAATGAATCAAAGGGCAATCTTTCAAAATTCTCTAAATCTGTCACAGAAAAAGTCTTAAACAGCGCTTTTTTTGAAGATTCAAAGAAAGTTTTAAGTAAGTTTGGGATTAAAGATTCTAGCGATGTAGTTAAAAAAGTAATATCGTCAGCAACACAAAAAATAGTAAATCCCTTCAAGAATAAAATTGCTTTAATAATTAGTTTAATAACGATTGTTATTTTATTGATACCGATTATTATAACATTGATTGCAGGCGGTAAATTTATTATTCCGATAATAATTTTGGTTAGTTTAATTTTATTAATCTGGATAATAGCAGGGATAATATCATCAAGGATTGTAAAAAACATAACTGAATTAATTTTTAAACAAGTAGAGGGTAATATTTCTCAGCTTTCAGAGAATAAAGAATAGAACGGGCAAGCTTGTATATAAAAATTAAAATCAGCGGACTTTGTTAAGCCTGTAATAAATTAAATATCCCTTTTAAATTTGCAGGTAAAAATGAACTTCGCGCCCTTGCCCAACTCTGCTTCGACCCAAATTTTTCCGCCCATCATTTCTATTATCCGTTTTGATAATGCAAGACCAATTCCTATCCCGCCGAATTCTCTGTTTATACTGCTGTCTCCCTGTTCGAAAATAGAGAAAATTTTATTTTGCTGTTCTTTTGATATTCCTATTCCGTTGTCGGATACTTCAATTTGAAGTGTAATTATTCCGCTTTCTTCATTAATTAAACGTGCTTCAAAATTTATATCCCCATCATCAGGTGTGAATTTTACAGCGTTAGCTAAAAGGGTTGTGATTACTTGTTTTAAGCGTTTTCCGTCACCGAGGAGCGGGGAAGGTATCGAAGAATCGATTTTACAATCAAGCATTTGTTGTTTTTTAGATGCATTATTATCTGCATTTCGTAATATTTCTTTGATCAATGTTTTAAAGTCAAAAGAAGAATCTGCAAGTTTAAATGAGCCGTATCCCATGTCAGAAATATCCAGTACATCTTCTATTAAACGCATCAATGTATGCGCTGATGTATTCATTACTTTGCAGTTTTCTTTTATATTCTCCGGGACGCCTACAATATCGAATACCTGTAACATACCGATAATGGCATTCATAGGGGTCCGCATTTCATGGCTCATGCGTGACAGGAATTCTGATTTTGTGCGGCTTAAATATTCTTCATGTTGTATTGCGTCCCGTTCAAAAATACCTGATAAAATACTTGCAAAAAGAACTGCAAAACCGGTTTCGTTTTCAGTCCAATCAATATTTTCTTCCTTTGAAAAAACGAGCATTGCACAAAATTTTCCTTTAATATAGATAGGTGTTAATATATAATTATCTAAATATTCTATATTTAATTTTATAAAATCCTTTGTTAAAGGATCATTTGAATGAATATATAAATCTTTTTTTTCTATTAATAAATTATTAATAGCGTTAATTATTAAATCATCAAGTTCGATCTTCTCGTTAATGCGTGTCTTGAGATTTAATTCAGGATTTACCCATTCATATTCACATATAAGTAAGTTTTTACTGTTATTAAGCTTGTAAAGTAATACTGTTGTTATCCCCAGAAATTCTCCGACCGTACGTAATGTTTCTGTGTATAATGTATCGGTATATGCATTAGCAAGAAAGTTATGTGCAATTTTAGTCATAAGAGCTTGCTGTCGGAGACGCTCGATAAGTTGCAATTGATTTTGTATTCTTAGTTTGATAATTACAGGATGAAAAGGCTTTAATATATAATCTGCTGCTCCTAATGAAAGCCCTTTTATTTCTGCGTTGATATTGTCAAGCCCTGTTATAAAAATAACCGGAATATCGCGAGTTTTTTCCGAACTTTTAAATACATTGATAACATCGAATCCATCCATATCCGGCATGAGAATATCAAGTAAAATAATATCCGGCATAAATTCTTCTGCAGTTTCAATTGCATCTCTTCCATTAGTTGAAGCGTAAACAGTATATTCTGTATTTAATATTGCTTTTAAAGAACTTATATTGTCTCTTTCATCATCTACAATCAGAATACCGCTTTTCTTTTTAATATTCATAATTTACTCCCATTCCTTTTTTAGTTTGTTTAATTCAATAATTGCCTGTTTAAAATTAAAGCGATCTATTTGCCTTGCAAGTTCCTCGGCACCGGGGATTGTCAATATTTCACTTCGCATATCTTCACATTCCGGGTTTTTATTTAATAATAAAAGTTCCAGTTTTGAAAGTATTTCGTGAATATTTTTTATATTTTGTGCATTTTCTGTTTTTTTTGCATCTATTTCTGCTATTAATGGCGAAAGCCTATCCAGAACAGATTTCAATTCAATTTCCATCAGTTTTATCTCTTCTTTATTAAGAAGTATTTCACTGCTTGTTTTTATATTATTATTTTTGATGGACATTAGTTCTGAAGAGAGCATTGCTTCCAGTAATGCCGCCGCTGTTTGTAATTTCTTTTCGCTGATTTGACCCGCATTGCTTTTTAATGCATGCGACAATCTATGCGCTGTTTTGATGTCCTTTGAAGAAATAGCTTGTTTGATTTGATCAGATGTTAACTGGTTGCTTCTGACAAAGTTTAATTGAATTTTCCTATGAAAATTTTCATCTTCCTCGGCGCTCCAATGATTATCTGTTGAAGAATTGCTGACAATGGGGAGAAAATTTATTAAGCATTTCCACAATTCCTGCGAAGTGAAAGGTTTACTAAGACAATCAACCATCCCATTTTTTTTATAATGTTCCATATCATTTGTTATAACGTTTGCAGTTACAGCTATTATTGGTGTTTTCACTCCTAATGCTGTAATAATAGAGGATGCTTCAAAACCATCCATTACAGGCATATGTATATCCATTAAAATTAAATCGAAAAGAGATTTTCTTTCAGTTAAACGCCTCTGTACAATTTCAATACATTCTCTGCCGTTATTTGCAATTGAGGTTTGTAAACCTAATCTTTCAAGATGCTCGCATATCACCTGTTGATTCATAAGATTGTCTTCACAAACTAATATTTCTCCTTTAAAAGTCGGTTTTTCCAGAACATATAATAAATTTTCCTGAGAAATCGCTTCATTATATTCAATTACATCGAATGTTAAATCAAAACTAAATTTGCTGCCGCTATTGGGCTGGCTTTCAACAGTTATTTTTCCGCCCATCATTTCAATTATATTTTTTGCTATCGGCAACCCTAAACCTGTTCCGCCGAATCTTCGCGTAATACTGTCATCTGCTTGTATAAAAGGTTCCATTATTTTTTTGACTTGATTAGATGTCATTCCGATGCCTGTATCTGTTACATCAAAATGTATAGTAAATTCTTTTTCACTGGAGTTTACCAGAGAAGCTGTCAGTTTAACAGAACCAAAGTTTGTAAATTTTACCGCGTTTGAAAGTAAATTTAATATTGCCTGGCGGAATTTAACAGGATCGCCAAGCAATTTTTTATTTATAGACGGTTCGGCATAATAATAAAATGAGATTCCTTTTTCTTCAGTTTTTGGTTTGATTGTCATATGACAATAAGCCAGCATTTCATGCAAATCAAAAGGTATGTGTTCCAATACAATTTTACCGGTTTCTATTCTGGAAATATCCAGAATATCATCAATAATTTTTAAAAGCCATTTTGAGCTTTGTAATATGTTTACAAGGTATTCATTTGTTTTTTGAGGGTTTTCGTTGTACTGCGCGAGTTCTGCAAACCCTATTATGCTGTTCATCGGTGTTCTAATCTCGTGGCTCATATTTGCAAGGAAGGTTGATTTGGTTATATTGGCGGCTTCAGCAGTTTCTAGCGCATAACGTAATTCCTTATCAGCTTTTTTTCTTGCCAGTATTCTTAAAAATAACATTACTCCAAAAAGGGTAATAATAAATAAAAAAGATATCATTAATAATATATAAAATTCAAGCGGATTGGATTCCCATATAGGAGTAGAGCGGTTAATTTCAATATGACCTATCGGTAATTTACTTTTATTAATTCCAAATTTTTTTACTATTTTATAATCAAATACCCATTGATTGATTAATGTTGTGTCATAAATTATTGGTATCCGGGAAGGAGGTTTACCGTTAAGTATGTCAGCCGTTATCGATGTAATTATATTATGCTGCATATCTGCAGAAAGAAAAAGACCGCCTAATGTTCCATGTCCGGTATAAGAGGCAGTTAAACTAAAAACAGGATTTTTTGATGAATTAGAGACAAGTGTCTGCACTTCTGTTTCAGAATAAAAAACATTTTCACTGTCTGTTAAATAATTCCCGATTAAAACAAGAGTATCAGATCCATAGGAGTGTATTTCATTTAAAATTTCATGGAATGGTTTATTTTCGTTAAACACAAATTCTACAGGCACTCTGACAGATGGTATTTTTTCTTTGATTTCTTCATGTATTTTTTTACTTCTGGAAATTGTATAATCATTTAAGATATAAATCCGCTTTGTTTTGGGAAAAAGATGCAACATTTCTAAAACAGTCTGATTAAATGAAATAGTTTGTGATATACCTGTAATATATTGTTCAAGCCCATATAGTTCAGACTCATCGACACCATGAACATTGAAAAATAAAACCGGTATGTTAGGAAATAATAAATAGTAACGTTCAAGAACAAAATCAAGCGCTTCTTTTCCGGAGATTATAACGAGATCCGGAATATTTGCTACAATACTTGTACGTATAATATTTGAAACAATGGAATTATAATTTGCCTGTCTGTGAAATTCATTTGAATTCATGTAAAAACCATAATATTCGAATGAAGTATTCAGTTTAAGATTGCTTTGGATATTCTCCATTTGAATACGTTCCCATTCATTTTGCGCATTATAAGAATTGATATGAAGTATAATCGGTTTGGTGTTTTCAAGATCCGTTTGTGAAATTATCTGATTGTTATGAATTTTCTCGATAGTACCGTCTTTTAACATATCACTGTAAGCTTTTTCAAGAAGAGGGACTAATTCGCTGTGCCTGTTATTAACATAAGTGTAAACACTCTGACGCTCAATAACACCGGCTCTCTTTATACCTTGCGGGAATCTGTGTTCATAATGTGACATACGCGGGAGGACAACAACATCAGTTTCCATGTTTAATAATGAACCCCATAATTGTTTAAGATCATTTACTGTAACCAATTTACTTGAATTTGCACGGAATACATTATTTGCTACATATTCATTCTGCCAGCGATACCCCAGTCTTAAGCCCGAAAGATCCGACCATTGAGAAAATTTATAATTTTCGTTTGAACGGGTGTAAATCGTATATTCAACGTTATCTATAGCTACAGGGACTTTTAAAAGATTGGGGTACATTCTATCCCACCCGTCTGTTTGTGTAGGTAAAATTACCGCATCCCCGTAATTTACATCCGCTACAGCGGTACGCATCCCCGTTATATTAGCAACCATTTGATAACCGGATCGTTTCAACGCTGTATAAAGTAAGCGCTCAATGATGATAGACTGATCATCGCTCATTGCGACCTTAACAGCATTAGAGGTTTGCGCCCAAACCGGTAACTTTACTGATGTAATTAAAAGAAGGATTAGTATAAATATTCTTAGAAAATTTGCCAATATTTTACACCTTTTACCCATAGAAATTAAAAGTATGATCTTTTTTTACGTAATTATCTCATTATATATCGTAAAATAGTGTTAATCAATAGAATTATATACAGTGTATTCTTGAAAATTTATAAGAATCACTGTATTTGACGGTTATTCTTTTATAAGTTATCATTATTTTACATGGCAGATTTAATAGTCCTCTTTACAACTTTTACTGTTTTCGGTGTAGGGGTTACTATCATTGATTTTCTCGGCATTATGGATCATATCGGTAATCAAGATGGGAACCCTCACCTTTCAGATTCGGTTGAAGCAAATGACGATTCCGGCGGGGACAGCCATGATCATTTTGCCGGTTATGAGCAGCATGGTTCTAATTTATTAACAGATAGAAATAAAGAACAATCGGAATTGGCAGATTCGAAGATATCTCAAAAAAACGGAAAACCTGCTTTTAAAATTATTTCTGCCATTATGAATGTACTTCGCAGTGTTGTTTATTTTTCTTTAGGTTTCGGTCCTACAGGCCTTTTTGCCGCTTTCACAGGGCAATCAAAAACTTCCGGGATTTTATGGGCTATAGGTGTCGGTGCCGCCACATTGATAGGTGCAAGGCTTGTGAGACGGCTGATAAGACGCGACACCGATTCATCAATCAAACCTGATGAATTACTTCAGGAAAGAGGGGTGTTGCTTCTCCCTTTGGAAGGTGAATTAATTTCAAAGGCGACGGTTCGTCAGTATGGAAGGGAAATAGAAATTTATGTCCGTTGCATTGATAAAAATGTTAAATTATCAAAAGGTAAAGAAATTTTAATTGAAGAATATGACAATGATGTTTACTGGGTTATACCGGTTGAAACAGAAGGAGATTAAATGGGTGTTTTTAGTTGGGATGGTTTGTTATACGGCGCTCTTGGTATTATAGCGTTTTTTATTTTAATCGGTTTTTTAAAGAAACTTATTAAAGTCGCGCTTCCTAATCGTATAATGGTTGTAACAGGACGCAAGACAAAACGCAACGGGAAAACATTCGGCTTTTCAGTTAACCGCGGGCGGACTGTTGTTATCCCTTATTTTCAAGCAATCGGTTCTTTAGACCTTGATGTGTTTCCAATAAATGTACGTGTCGAAGGCGTAAACAGCGCGAACGGAATCACCGTAGGCGCTGATACCACAGCATGTGTTTGTATTGATGATGATGATGAGGCGATGCTTTACAGTGCGGTGGAAAGGCTTATGGGAAAGGACAGCCAGCAAATCCACGATCAGGTTAGGCAGACATTGATAGGGAATTTCCGCGGAGCTTTAAATAAAGCCACCCCACTTCAGGCTATCGGTATGGAAGACGCTTCCGTTGACAGCAGTTCCGGCGAGAGAGCGCATTTCCGCGCCGAGTTATTTTCTGACATTAACGCCGATCTCCGTTCATTCGGAATGAAGGTTGTTTCTGTTTCCTTGCAAAAAATTTGGGACACATCAAATTACATTGCAAACTTGGCGCAGAAGACTCTGGCAGAAAAAAGACAGGAAGTTGAGATTGAAGAATCGAGATTACGCGCCATTGCAGATCAGGCGGAAAGCGACGCTAACCGCCGTATGGAAGTTGCAAAAAATAAAGCGGACGAAGCGATTATCGCGGCAAGGCAGGAGCTTGAAGTATACCGCCGCGAGTCAGAAGGTTTGATAAAAGAAGCGTCTTTCACAGCGGATCAATCTATCGCGCAGGCTTTAAACTCAGGGGAAGCTTCAGTGCAGAAGATATTGGTAGAATTGCAAAAATTAAAAAACCAGACATCTCTTACTTTGGAAGCCGGCGCGTTGGAAGAGAAAGCGCAGATCATTGCATCCGGCGAACAGGAAGCTGTCGGGATTAAACGCGCCGCTCAGAATACAATTTTAAAAGGAAAAGCGGAATTAATTTCCAAATACGGAAATGACGCAAAAGCGATTATGTTCCTTCAGGAAAAACTCCCTCATGTTTATAAAACCTATATGGAATCTGCAATAGATACCAAAGTTGACAGTTTCGTGATCATGAATGATGAAGAAGGTTTTTCGGGAGCGGTAAACCGCGGACCGCGCGCCTTTGCGGATTTTTTAAAAACTTTTGCTGATACCTTCGCGGTGGATATTAAAGCTTTTATTTCTCCTGATATAGATTTATCAAAAGGAGGTAAAGTATGATTGTTTTTGCATTTGTTCTCGGCGCTTTAGTAGGAATCACCGTAATTATCCAGCTTATAACTAATATGAAAATCGTAGGCGGAAACGAGCTTGGAGTTATTACAGGTTCGGGCAGGCTAAAAGGTTTCAGAACATTTTCCGGCGGAAGAGCTTTTGTAATCCCTCTTTTTCAAAAGTTCAGTAAATTTGATCTTACCCCGATCACTATCGAAGTAGTGGTAGAGTCGGCTATTGCGGCGGGTATAGTCCCCCTTAACGTGAAGGCGACTGTTTCATTTGCCATTGCAAGCAACGAAGCCGGGCGCTCCTATGCCGTTACGCGCATACTAAACCTTGCGTCTAACAGGAAGGAACTTGCCAAAATTGCAGGGGATATTATCGAAGGGCATCTTAGGGATTCTATTGCAAGCGTAACCCCTGAACAGGTAATGAAAGATAAGGACGCGCTTGTTTCTAAAATGATCAATGTGTGCAAAGCGGACCTTGAAAATATCGGTCTTCAAATTACAACGATGAATATCGCCGATGTTGACGATCACCGTCTTCCCGGAGTGGAAGAGCCGGATTTATACATTGCGCTCTTAAAAAGAATTCAATCCGCAAATGCGGAAACACGCGCAAGATCGGCGCAAGCCGAATCGAAGGCGTCAGCGGCAGAGCAGGCAGAAGCGCGCCGCGCTGAAACAGAAGTGAAAAATCTCCGCAACGAGCTGGACAGGTTAAAAGCGCAAGTGAGAGTTTCTCTCGCACAGCAGGCGCAGCGTCAGCAAGTAGGCGTGGAACAAGCGTCCGCCGATGCAAAAGCGAGGGTGGCGGGAGTAACTGCGGAATTGGAAGCGGAAAAACAAATGATAGAACTTTTGCGTAATCGTTACAAAGCGGAAATAATAACGCCTGCGGTTGCTCTTAAAGAAAAAGCCGTGCTTGATGCAAAAGCGGAGGTTGCTTCTTGGTTTGAAGTGGCTAAAACAGAAACTGAACAGCTTGAAGTAACACTTAGAACAATACAGGAAGCCGGTAAAGGAAAAGAGGCATGGCTGATTGAAAACTTTAATCACTTGTTTAAACCTTTTACAGAAACGCTTGCACACTATCCTGTAGATCATGTGTCAGTAATAACGGGAGTAAAGGGAGACGGTGATCCGATTTCCGCGATTCATCCTAATGCTGCCGCAAAAATAAAAAATGAGATTATTGAAAATGCAATGAGGACGGGAGTAGTAGATAGACCATTTAATAAATAAACTGTTCAAAGGGGAACAAAAAAATGTTGCGTATTTTGTATGAAAAATGGCGTTATTATTTGCTTGCATGTGATGAATATAAAGCATGTATGGATAAAGCATATATTAATAATATAACTGCTTTGCGTTGGGCTAATCTTGTCTTCTTTGTTATGGCTCTTCTTTTTTCTATATTCCCTGTCATTACAGAAAAAAATATTATTAAAGCTTCTTTTTATTTAGGATCGGCTGTTATCGCTTTATGTTTGTTTTTTATTTCAAGCAATCAAAATAAAAGACTTAAAGAAAGAAAAAAAATAAATATAAAATTTATCTTTGCAATGGTTCTTGTATATTACATAAATGTAATATCCTTTGGATTATATTTGGCTGTATGGGCAGAACCGGAAAAAATCGCAGGTTCTTTTATCGGAATTATTATTTGTGTTTTATTTCTTTTTAATATCTCGCCTTTATTATATTTATGGCTAACTGTTATTTTGTTAACTGTTTATATAACAGCGATTATCAATATTAAAATACCGTCAGTCTGGAATTATGATATACAAAACGCTGTGTTTGCGGCAATTATGGGTTTGATTTTCGGCTGGAATATTATTATGAAAAGAATGACAATGATGTCTACTACCGAAAGATTAAAGGATGAAAATACTATTGATGAATTGACAAAATTAAAAAACCGCAGGGATTTTCTAACCACATTCAATAGGTTTCTTACTAATCACAGACAAACGGATAATTTTCTATGTGTAGCTATAATTGATATAGATTTCTTTAAAAATTATAACGATCATTACGGGCATCCGAAAGGAGATGATTGTTTGCGTGCAATCGGAGAAGCACTTAACAATTTAAAGAACAAAGGCATCTATATTGCTCGTGTCGGCGGTGAAGAATTCGCTCTGTTATGGAATATCGAGAACTTTGAAGATGCGGAGAAAACAGGTTTACTGGTAAATAAATTAATCCGTGATTTAAATATCCCTCACGAAAAATCAATTATAGAGCCGTTTATAACAGTCAGTATCGGAATCCATGTCGCGCCGTACGATATTCAGCATGATATTGATGATTTATACAATTTAGCTGATAAAGCGCTTTATACAGCTAAAAATAACGGGCGTAACCGGACTGTGGTCAGTTCGTGACAAAGGTCACTTAATATTGACAACAGATCGTGCAAGTTATTAAAATATAAATTATAGGGGGTTCTTATGCATAAATTTGCTATAATAATCATTTTATCTGTATTTATTTTAGGGTGTACCAAACCGTACATCATTGTAAACGATTCTGATTATGAAGTTAAAGTTATTTTAAAATGCAGTCATGAATGTAAATACACAATAGAACCGCATACCAGTATTAATATTGATGAAAGGATTTATTTAAAGAGTTACTCGGCAAATCCTCCAAGAGTATTTTATACTAATGATTATGAAACATTGACATTTTCTAATACACCGCCAAGGCAAATAAAAATAATTAATAGTATCGACAGAAATATAACAGTAACCGCCAATGGCTGCATGGACAATGAGCCGATATTGATTTTATCAAATAACGAAAACATTGAAACAATTTATTCTTATGAACCCGAATTCAACGGAGCGGCAATTGACGGTTTTCCTGTAAAATTTACCGTTTCATTAGATAAACAATCTGTTATCGCACATTGGTAATTTACTCTATTTTAAAATAAGGAGTGAAATTTATGTATAAACCGGTTGTTTTTATTTTCATCTTGTTTGTTTTATTATTATCCGGATGCGGTAAAGAAGGGCGTTTTGTTTTAATTAAGAATTATTCCAATCAATCGGTAACATACACAATGATTGTTAATAAATATCCGCGGGAAGCTGCTGCAATAGAACCGGGAGAAGAAGCTGAATGTATGGTTAGCAATGCTTTTTCTCATTCTATGGGAAATTTTTATTCATCTCCGGTAAACGATAGTATTTATTATACTCAAACAGATGATGAATATTATTTTTATAACATTTCTCCTGTGCCATCCAGTATATTTAATACATTAACAAAAGATGTAATATTATCAGCTAATGGAGCTATAAGTGTTGATCCTATGACAGTTCCCGCTTTACAAGAAATAAAAACTGAAACTATACTGTCTAATACTCCGATATTTTCCGCAAAAACCGCAGAAGGTTATCCTGTAATGGTTAGTTTTAATATAATAGAAAATACTTATATGATAATATTGAAATAAACGCATATTTAAATAATCGTTATAATTCTTGTATAGGATTTTTAAAGGAGATTAATAATTTATGAAAAAATTATTTTTTTGTTTAATAATTTTTTTCTTGTTACCACCCGTTTTCTCCGCCGCACAGGAAACCGATACGGAAATACAAGAAGAATTTACCGAAACAGTACCTGATGCAATCACTGAAGAAATCGTTGAAGAAACCGGGGAAAAGACAGCGAATGAAAATCTTCTTGAAAATATACTAATCAATGAAGAAGAGATTATTCATGAAGAAAGTTTAAGCTTCTACCAGCGCTTGGCGATAGCGTTAGCGATAGCGGCAGGGCTGGTGCTTTTTATCCGGCTTGTTTGGTTTTTATTTAAAAGATTGGATAAGAAACTTGAATATGCCACTAAAAATAAAGTAAAACCATTAATCATTAATAAATTTACTGTTCTTACAGCAAAACAAGTAATTAAAATAATTGAGCAAATTTTACGGATAGTTAAATATCTGCTAACCGCCGTTTTATTTTTTATCGCTTTTCCGATTATTTTCAGCCTCTTCTCCGCCACGCGGGAATTGGCTGTTACAGTGCTTTCATATATTTTAAATCCTTTAAAGGATATCGCTTTAAACACACTTCATTATATTCCCAATCTGTTTAAAATCGCTATCATTGTTATTATTACCCGTTATGTGCTAAAAGCGCTTAGATTTTTTGCAACAAAGATAGAACAAGGCAAACTTGTTTTTAAAGGATTTTATACGGAATGGGCGGCTCCTACATATAAAATATTACAGGTTTTATTATGGGCTTTCACTGTCGCGCTTATTTATCCCTTGCTCCCCGGCTCTGATTCAAGCGCTTTCAGAGGCGTTTCTGTTTTTATAGGTATTATTTTTTCAATCGGCTCTACTTCTGCAATCGGGAATCTTGTTGCAGGCTTGGTAATTACTTATATGCGTCCTTTTAAAATCGGGGACCGTGTAATGATAAAAGATATTACAGGTTTTGTCGTTGAAAAAAACCTGATGGTTGTACGTTTAAAAACACATAAGAATGAATATGTAACATTTCCGAATTTGATAATTTTAGGTTCTAATATAATTAATTACAATACATCTTCCGATGAAGACGAAGAAGGATTAATTATTTTTGCAGAGGTAACTTTCGGTTATTCAACACCATGGCAAGTGGTTCATGATCTTTTAATTAATGCCGCATTAAAAACAGATTATATATTAAAAAAGCCGAAACCTTTTGTATTACAAACAAAACTTGATGATTTTTATGCATGTTATCAAGTTAATTGTTATACGAAAGATGTAAGTATGATTCCGCGTATTTATACACTGTTATACGAAAATATCCAGAACGGGTTTAACGAAGCGGGACTGGATTTGACTTCTGCGCATTACAGGCTTATAACAACGAACAAAGAAAAATAATATTGATTATATCCAGAAATTGGATTATAGTATAAATATGTTCAATTATAATAGGTTATTTTATCTTTTAATATGCGTTTTTATAATTTCTTGCCAATCTACCTCAAGACAAGAAAGTGTTACAGAACAGCTTGTATCAACAGAAGATGAAAGCGGAGATATAGAATATGTAACTACCCGTCCCGGTGTCCGCGCTTACGATGAATTTACAGTTGTATTTTCTAAACAGGATATGGAATTGGATTTCAGAAAATCTTATTTTGCAAGCGAAGCGCAGCTTTTTACCGCTATTTACGAAGGGCTTTTTTCTTATCATCCTTTAACATTGGAACCTGTAATGGCATTAGCGGAAAGATGGCGTTTATCCGAAGACAAGAAACAATGGACTTTTACAATCAGGCGTAATGCGCGTTTTTCAAACGGCGATCCGGTCAGAGCACAGGATTTCCGCGATGCATGGATTTCCATGCTTGATCCGGAACTTGCTTCACCTTATTCAAGTTTTTTTGATGTTATCGAAGGTGCGCGTAATTACCGTAACGGTATAGATAAAAATCCTGATAAAGTCGGAATCATTGCTGAAGGTTCTAGCACATTGGTTGTTAAATTAAATTCACCTGCGGCTTTTTTTCCTGCGATGCTTTGCCATCATTCATTCAGCCCGATTCATTCTTCAATGATAGAAAAAGAACAATGGTCTCCGGCAGAAAATGAAGAGTGGACTCCTCCTGTTACTAACGGACCTTTTCAAATAGTTTCAATGAATGATGAAAGTATTGTTATGCGAAAATCAAATCATTATTGGGATCATGAAACGGTTTCATTTAATAAAATAACCGTTAAATTAGCGGATGCGGATGAAGCCACTCATCTTTGGAACTCAGGCGAAGCGCGGTGGGTTTTAGGGGATTTAAATCTTGACACTTTAAATGATCGTTCAGGGATTATGGTAAATGTAATGTTTGCGACACATTATTATTTTATCCGCAGTTCGGAAAAACCGTGGAATGATCACCGGGTGCGCCGCGCGATGGCATTGGTCTTGCCCTGGGAAGAAATAAGAGGTAATTATAATCTGCCTGCTAAAACATTAATTTTTCCTGTTTCAGATTATCCTAAAGTTGAAGGGATAACAGAACCTGATTACAATGAAGCGAAAAAATTAATGGCGGAAGCGGGTTTCCCGAATGCAGAAGAAATCAGAAGGCAAAATTTACCTGATCTTGTTATGCGCATTACACCTTCGCGGGAAGCGGCGCGTGTCGCTACATTGATGGCCGGCGCATGGAAAGAAATTCTAGGGTTTAATGTAAGGGTAGAAGTGATTCCTTTCAGCAGATATTTTGATTCGATGAGGGAAGACGGTTATGTTATCGGTTCGTGCACATGGATAGGAGACTTTGCGGATCCTTACGCGTTTTTACAAATGTGGCAGCGAGATTCAAATCTAAATGATGCGCGTTTTGATGATAAAGATTTCGAAGCTTTAATTGAAAGATCGATGTTAGAAGACGGAAATAAACGCCTTGCAACTCTTGCAGAAGCGGAAAAACTTTTATTAGATCGAGGCACTGTATTGCCAATTTATTTTAATCCGGCATTAAATATTATAGATACAAGAGAATTAGACGGCTGGTATCCTAACGCATTGGATATTCATCCGTTTAAATATATGTCATTTAAAACATTCAGTCCTTTACCCGGTGTTGCATTGATTAATTAGAGGTTTTTAAATGTTACGTACAGGAATTGGTTATGATATTCACCGTCTTAAAAGAGGAAGACGATTTTTACTTGCAGGTATTGAAATTCCTTTTTCTAAAGGAGAAGAAGGTCATTCTGACGGCGATGTATTAGCGCATGCGGTATGCGATTCAATTTTAGGCGCTTGCGCTTTAGGTGATATAGGAGAATTATTTCCGCCTTCCGATCCATTGTATAAAGACGCGGATTCTATGAAACTTTTAAGAGACGCTTTTGATCGCGTTAAAAAAGAAGGATGGAGAATTATTAATCTTGATTGTATAATTATTTGCGAAAACCCAAAAATACTTCCGTTCCGTGATCAAATACAAAATTCATTGGCAGAAGTTCTGGAAATAAATAAGGAATGTGTTTTTGTAAAAGGAAAAACAGCGGAAGGCTTAGGTTTTACAGGGAAAGGGAAGGCTGTTGAAGCCTTTGCGCAATGTTTAATGGAAAAAAATTAGAGCAGGACAGATTGCGAAAAAAAAATATTGATTGGGATAGTATTTTTCAGGCGCTTAGCCGATGGCGGATTGACGCGCAAACAGGTTCTGCTCCTTCTGTAACAACTGTAGCGGAAACATACAGCCGCGATCCCTGGTCTGTGCTTGTTTCCACTATTTTAAGTTTACGTACAAAAGACGAGGTTACTCTCGCCGCTTCTAAAAGATTGCTGGAAAAAACTCCGACTCCGGCAGATTTAAATTCAAAAAAACAAGAAACAATAGAAAAATTAATTTATCCTGTCGGATTTTACCGTAATAAAGCCGCTTCTTTAAAAAAAATTGCAAAAATATTATTAAATCAATACAATGGCAAGGTGCCTGCTGACATGGAAGAGCTTCTTGCCCTGCCAGGTGTCGGAAGAAAAACCGCTAATCTTGTTTTATCTGAAGCTTTTGATATTGACGCTTTATGCGTCGATATTCATGTTCACAGAATTTCCAACAGATGCGGATGGCTGGAAAGCAAAACACCGGATGAGACTGAAATGATCTTAAGAGAGATCCTTCCAATTAAATATTGGAAAACAATCAATTCCTTGCTTGTACTTTACGGACAAAACCTATGCCGGCCTATAAGCCCCTTTTGTTCAAAATGCGCTATGAGCAAACAATGTATGCGAAAGGGTGTAGAAAAATCCCGCTAAAAACGGTTATATTAACTGTTTTTAGCGGAAAATTTAATTTCTTGTAACCCCTTTACCTTTGTTTCATCCTGCCGCGGTTTTTAAACCTTTGTTTTCTTGCTTTCTGTTTTACTTATTGTTGGAATTCCTTTCAATGTTTTTGCCAATGTTTTATTATTAGCAAGTTTAACTAGATCGAAATCCATTTGAGCCAACAACCAGTACTCAGGTTTTGTGTTGAAATATTTAGCAAGACGCATAGCGATAGAAGGTGTTATCCTGCTTTTGTCAAGGCTGATAAGCCTTAATGCGGTTTGACTGCATAAAATTTCTTTAGATAACCTATTGCAGTTTAAGTTGTACTTTTCAAGAAAATCAAGTAACAGTGAACCTGGTGATAAATTTGTCTTTGCCATATTAACTCCTTATTATAAAATATAATAAAAATGAAAAGGCAAGGCGAGAAAAAAATTTTTAAATTAATTTATTATTACTTTTTTCCACACTTGTGTATTATTAGCTTTTCCGTTAAAAAGAACATGTTCTTTAAAATTTGCACAAATAAGTGTTTTAATTGCAATATCATAATTTCCTATAATATCTTTTGCACAATGCGCGTCTGCTGTAATTATTACCGGTATATTGTATTCTTTTATTATTTTTAAAAAATTAAGAGAAGGATAAACATCATCAATCTTATTTCTGTTTATTCCTCCGGTATTTATTTCGATAATTATGCCTGTTTTAGAAACCGCCATCGCAATTTCTTTTTGACGTTCTGTTTCTGCTTCTTGTAATTCTTTTTTGTTTTGATTATTTATTTTTCTTGTATTTTTTTTAAGTATATCAGGATGGCCTAAAATATCAAAACCGCCTTTTTGTATCATTTCCAATTGCGCGTCGTAATAATTATGTATTAGCGCTTCTAAATTTCCGTTATATCCTTCTTTTAAACCTTTTTCAAATTCCTGCAAAGAGCCGTCAACGGTAAAATAATCCGCGCCGTTTTGCGGAAAAAGATAATGAACGCTTCCGATTATATAATCCAAATTTAAAGCCCTTATATCGCTGTCCGCGGGGGAACGCTTTCCTTTGATATAATCCGCTTCGTAACCCAAAAAAACTTTTAATTTTCCGTCCCATCTTTTACGGGCTGCAAGCACTTCAGAAATATATTCATTTACTCTTTCCTCTTTTAAATTCCATTCGCTTTCTTCTCCTATTTGTTTGGAAATCGGCGCATGAGCGCTGAAACCTATTGCAAAGATGTTCTTTTCATAAGCGGCAAGGCACATGGTTTCTATATCATCTTTTCCATCACAAAATAAAGTGTGCGTGTGCATACTTGAAAAGTGTATGTTTGTATTTTGTTCTTCGTTTTTCATATTACCTCAATTATTAATGCCCCGCTCTTTTCATCACGCTGTCCTTTGGAAAACGCTGTAATTAAACTTAATGACACTGTTTTTTCTATTTGTCTTTTTTCGCCTGTTAATAATACCAAACCTTGCTGTGAGCAGCCATAACGCCCAAATTTATTTCCCGGTAAGGGGAATGAGTCAGAAATAATGCGTACTTGGAAACCCCGTTTGTTAAAATCACTGTTTTCTGCGCCGCCTGTTTGTAAAAAACTTAAAACAAGCCGCTCTTTAGGGAGTTTTGCAGCTTTTGAAAGATGTATTAGCTCTTTCGGCGCGTCCGCCGTTTCAAAGGCAAAGTGACACCATTTTTGTTTTTCTTTTCTTTTTTGATGAAAGGGGCAGGTTTCTGTATGCGTGCATGGTGCTGAAGGCTGACGATCAAGATCGATAAATGAATCACGTAACATGGAAATAAATTTTCCGGATTGAGGCACGCCAGGCTCAACGATTAATATTGAAGCGTCTTTTTCAGCTTCATTGTGCATAAAAAAAGCGGCTTTTTCTGCTGTGTGACGCAAGCTTTCTGTATCATTGTGGGGGATGTTTTCGTAAATTTCATTAAATATATTTACCGCGCAAACTAAAGACGCTTTATTTTTTCTGTTATCTGTTTTATTTATATTGATATCTTTTTTTATCAGCCTAATTTTCCAGTTTGAAGAAGTAAAACCTGTCTGCCCGCAAAGAGCTGAAAAAAAGTTTTTCCCGGCTTCAAGCGCGGGGCCTGCGCGGTCTATGCAGTTAAACTCCAATGGGACGGAGCGCAGATCGGGGCGGTTTATCCAAAGAGCCGATGCAAAGGTAAGAGGACCGCAGCCTATATCGGTGATGATATCGCCTGTTTTTAAATTTATTTTTAAAGAGGGCAGTAAGATACAGAGACGGTACAGATTCCACGGAAAGTAGTAATGCATGTAAGCGGATAAAAAATTCGGTCTTCCAAGATAAGAAAGCGATCTGTCTGCGCGTTTATTTGTAAGCAGCTTTGATAATTCCGCAATATTGTAAGGCAGAGCGTTTCTAAAACGTTCAGGGATGGGAAAAGTTTTTTTTAATAAGGCAGAAACAGAATCTAAAATTTGTTTGCTTTCAGGTGATAATGAAAAAATTTTATTTCCTCCGTTTTTCTCTGTATGAGATTTTCAAAAATATGTGTGATGAAAATATTATCTGCGGATGACCGCCGAAACCGGGACAATCTCACATCCTGAACGGATTAAAGCATCCAGCAATACTTCTATATGTTGAAAAAGATATTCATCCCTGCCGCCGCTTAAAAGCCCGATACGTACAGGGATAACCGCTCCTTGTGTTTTTTTGTTTATTATTTGTTCGATCATTTCCTGTGGCGGCGTCTGGCGGAGATTTAATCTTAAGGATTCATCGCGGGAGAGCCAATCGCCTGTATCAATGGTTCTTGCAGCGGTAAAATATCCCGCTCTTGCCGCAGCGGCATTTATCAAAGCGGAACTGCGGAAATAAGGAGGATGCCATATAATTGAAAGCTCCCTTCCTGTTACGCGGTTAAACTCATCTTCGTTACGCGAAAGCCCCTGAGTGATAAAACTTTCTGTGATGCGGTAGCGCGTATCTGAAAGATCGATTGGAGCATAAAAAAGCGAAGCCGTCTCATGTCCCGCTTCTACAATCGCTATTGTAGCGCGGGGATTGCGGCGGATAAATTCCCCGTTAAGAAAAAAGGTCGCTCTTATATTGTAACGGCGCAAAGCTGTCAGTACTTGCGCCAGCCCTGTGTCATCATCGTAGAGATCAAAACAAAGAGCGATTTGATATTGCCTTTCTTGTGTAAATACTTTTCCGCTTGTGTGTTGTGTAAAAGGCGATATAGTGCCGAAGGACTGTAAATTACGCAGCATAGGTATATTTTTAAAAGGTCCTTGGCTTTGTGATTCCAGAAAAACTCTATATCGTTCTGAAGAAAAAGAAATAGGGCGTAATTGTATATTACTTACACTTGACCATGCGTTTTTTCCATCTGTCGCATACCAATTAGTTCCCAATCTTGCCAGTATACGCGCGGTTTGAGATACGCCGCGTACTATTGCGCTTTCTTCAAAACCTATTTCATCAGCTCCTGACAGGCAGATTCTTCTTCTTGGGTATGCAGGGTTAGAAATAGTAATTTCTTCTATTAGCCTTGAATTCCCTGTAATAAGCTGTCTGTTGTTTGCCCACACGCAGGATAAAACGTTTGTATCGCTTAAAACTTGAGTTAACTGCCATTCGCTGTAATCCCAAAGTTCTAAACCTTTTTCACCCCAAAAAACAGCTTTTGACCCGTCAGGGGACAATGCTCCGATTGCAGATGAAGGAATGTTGGTTTCTTCTATTGTTTTAATCGAATTTCCGATTATTTCAAAACGCCAAACTTTTATATCATTTTTTAATGAATAAATTACTGTAAGCACGGAACCTGCTCTTGCTCCGTTTCCGTCCGCAAATCTTTTTGCAGACCATAAAACATTAAAATTTTCAGCCCCGTAAGGAAGTGTAAAATGAGGGAGGGTGTTATATTGATTTTCACCTAACAGAAAAAAGAAAACACCTTTCCCGTTTTTATTTATCAATATTGAGCTTGAATCGGGAGATATCCAATACCGGTCAAAGTTTGAATTAAAGTCTATCGGTAAAACGGCTGTAACATTTCCTATCGATAAAAAATCACCATACATTGTTCTTGTAAAAAGTTCAGGATTTATTACACGGTATAAAGTATTTCCCGTTAAATAAAAAAATTCTCCCTGTTGTCCCCATAAAACAGAATTGATTCCACCCGATCCGATAATTCTGAAACGTTCATTAACAAGTGATGAAAGATTATTATTAATAGGATAATAGTAAAGCTGTCTGTTTTTTGAATAAACAAAAAAACGTGAATCAGGGCTCCACTTTGCAGGGAAATCAGAAGAGGGCAGTTCGATTTTTTCACTTACAGTTTGCTTTGCACCGCTGTTTGAATCAATTAAAACAAGGTTGCCGTAACCGGGGCTTATAGGTTCAATAAAAAGAATCCAGCGCCCGTCAGCAGATGCCTTTATTTCTTGAAGCCTTCCGCTCATCGGAATATTGCCTGCCGTGAATGAAGGGTATCCTGTAATGGGTAAAGGTAAACCTCCAATTACAGGTACCTTTGCCGCGCCGAAGCGGTTTAATGTTATTATCGTTCTTCCGTTGTCAACCATGTACATTCTTTCAGGGAAAGCTGTCAGTTGTTGTATCGACATATCGGTTAACAATGAAATGAAAACAGCGTTTTGATCTTCAAAGTCAGCTCTGTATATCAATCTATCATCATTTGATATATTGATATCCTGAAAACTAACTCCTGAAATATTTGCAATTATCAATATGAAAAAAATGAAAAAAAGCAGGTTTTTCCAAACCCCGTTTGAACGGTATTTCATTTAAATTTTATTCCATCAGGCATGATCGTTTGAAGAAGCGCAAACACTCGCTGTTAATTCGCTGTCTTTTTTTGAGAGAAAATCATCCAGTTCTTTTTCCAGTGTATTGAGACATTCCCTCATTTCCAGAAGCCGCCGGATAGTATATTTTATTTGACAGTCCATCAACCCATCGCAGGCTTTGTCCACGACATCGCTAAATGTATAGTTGTCTGTCGCCGAAGGTTTCCCCATCGACTTTTCTTTGAATGCCATACCTATATTGTACTCTGTTTTTTGAAAAATTTCCACTGGTATTAGAAGATAATCCTATTTATCCGGAAGTATTATCTCTGCTTTCTGCAATTGGTCTTTGTCTATAACGTTTTCTCCGGCCTCAGCGTTGTAATAAGCGCGTACATAAGTAAAAACCGCTAAAAATGCCAAAAGAACAAGTAATAATTTCTTCATAATGCCCCATTCTATAAAAATTAATTAATTAAATCCAGCGGGTTTATTAATTTATTATTGCGATCATATATGCCGAAATGCAGATGAGGTCCGGTACTATAACCTGTATTGCCTGATTCTGCTATTTTCCTGCCCCGCGCCACTTTATCCCCTTCTTTAACAGAGTATGAATTTAAATGACCGTAAAGGGTTTTATATCCGTTGGGGTGGCTTAATATTATAAACTTCCCGTAGAGCCAGTTTTCTCCTACTACAGAAACAACGCCGTCCATTGAAGCTAATACTGCTGTGCCGGTATTAGCTCTGAAATCAACGCCTGCATGAAATTGCAAAGCGCTTGTTTTCGGGTTTTTCCGCATCCCGTAATAACTTGTAATATATTTTCGATTTTGAAGCGGGAATTGGAATAAATCTCCTAAACTCAGGCGAAGATCAATATCATTCATCCTTCCGCCCGGGATAAAAAGTGTTTCCCCGGGTTTAATAATATCGCTTTGTAAATCATTAACATCCAAGATTACTTCAAGAGGGACGTTGTATTTGTGCGCTATCGCAGAGAGGTTATCTCCCCTTGCTACCTTATGCGGTATACCGTCAATATTCGGGATTCGCAAGAGCTTGCCTTCCTGGATTTTTCTGGCGTTTGTTATTTCATTAGACGCGATAATAGCCCCGATTGAAACATTAAAATTTTCAGCGATTTTAGATACTACATCGCCTCTTTGTACTCTATATTCACGCCATTCAAAAGTGACAAGAAGCCCGTGATGGTCTTCCTCTTTTTGGTTTGTTAACCGGGTTTGATTATTATCAGTATTTGCTTTAACCGATTCTTCCTCTGATGGAAATAAACTTGTAGTTCCTAAGGTTGCATAATCGATTATCTGCTCCCCCGCTGTTTCATTTTCAGGAAGTTTGAAAGTGTATATTTCCGGTGTTTTTATATTGTATTTATCCCAATTTAATGCAATATAAGCGAAAAATGCCGAAAAAGCGATAAAAGTCAAAGTCACCAGAGAAGAGAGTATGTTGAATTTTGGGCTTTCATTTTTTGTTGATTTAGCTTTTGTTTTTTGCCTGCCGCCTTCACTTTTTAAAGTTAAATTTCCTCTTTTTGGTGCCGTTTTTCTTTTTCTCTTTTTAGAAACAGGGTGTTGATCGAATAAGTCCATAAATTCGCTGTTAGAATTTACCGATTTATTATTAGTTCTTGAACGTGGACTTTTACCGCGTTTTGCAACCCTTTGGTTATCTAATAGTGCCATATAATTGGTTATCGGCAATAAAGATGACTAGGATTATATCTATGTGTATAATGAATAAATGAGAAAAAAAGCGAAAGCAAAATTTGCAATTATACTGGCTTTATTAACAGCGCTTTTTTTAAAATTATTCATATTTGATTTTATAGTCGCGCAAGGACAGTCAATGGAACCTGCCATTAATAACGGGAAGATATTAATAATTAACCGTGTGAAGTATGGGATAAAACTTCCATGGAGGCAGGTATATTTAATCCGATGGGCGCAGCCGAAAGAAGGGGAAGTGGTGGTTTTTTACACCCCGACAGGGGAATTAGCCGTTAAACGATGCGTTTCTGTTGAACAATTTTCCGATAAGAATTTCTATGCCAAAGGAGATAACAGCATTGCATCGTATGATTCACGTTCTTACGGCTCTGTTCCTGTCGATAATATAGTAGGGAAGGTTTTAGGTTATTAAATGCACAAAAAAATCAGGTTCATCATTTTATTTTCATTATTAGGTATTATTGCTGTTTACCTGCTTGTTTTTTACGCAATATTGATGGTCAAGGGGGAGGTTACACCCCCTCCTCGGCAGGTTGTTGTTTATCCTGATCGTGGTTCTATTCTTGACAGAAACGGGCGTTTTCTCGCTATATCAATCAGATTCGCTGATATAGGTATTTGGAAACCTACAATCCCCAGACCGGGCAACAGGTATAATCTTCCCGATCTGAACGAAATATCTGAAGCGCTTTCCGGTATTTTAGAAATGAGCCCTGAAGAAATACAAACAAGGGTATCGTCTTCCGCATCTCAATTTGTATATTTAAAAAGACAGATTGATGACAGCACTGCGAGGCGTGTTTCCGCTATTGTTAAAGAAAAAAAAATAAGATGCGTGATTGTGCAGCCTATAGTCGGCAGGGTTTATCCTGAAAAAAAACTTGCAAGCCAGGTTATCGGTTTTGTCGGAGATTTAAATAAAGGGCTTGAAGGTATTGAATTTAAATTTAACAGAATTTTAGACGGTGTTGATAATAACGGAAACGGATCGCAAGTTGTATTAACAATAGATACTTATGTCCAGCATATATTGGAAGAAATTTCTTTAAAAACGATGAATGAAACCCAGGCGGAAGCGGTAATGTTTGTAGCGATGGATCCAAGGACAGGGGATATTCTCGGTTCCGCTTCTCTTCCTGATTATGATCCGAATAATATCCGTTCATCAAATGCCTTAAGCCGTATGAACCGCCCGGCTATTTGGGCTTTTGAACCCGGCTCTACATTCAAAGTATTTTCTATTGCCGCGCTTATGGATTCAGGAGCTATCTCCGGAAATACAACTTTCTTTTGTAACGGTATCTATACACCTAACAGAGGACCTCCCATTAATTGTATGGGTAATCACGGCAGAGTGACAGCAAGAGAGATTATTATCCATTCATGTAATGCAGGAGCAGCCTTTGCTTCGGATAATATTAATTCAAATTCATTTTATCAGTTGTTAAGCGGTTTCGGTTTCGGTTCGCGTACAGGAGAGGATACTCCCGGAGAAACGGCAGGTTATCTTGTACCGAGTTCCGGCTGGTCAGATCGGTCAAAGCCGACAATCGCGTTCGGACAGGAGATCGCCGTTTCCGCGTATCAAATTTTAAAAGCTTCAACCGCTATTGCCAATGACGGAATTTTAGTTTCTCCTAAGATAGTGTCAAAAATAATTTCTGCTGACGGTAAAACTATAGAAGAATGGCAGAACGGAGATCAGCGCCGTATTTTAAAAGCGGAAACGGCAAGAGCGATGCGCTCCTATATGGTTGATACTGCATCAAGTATCGGTACAGGCTGGCGCGCCGCTGTTCAGGATATGTCTCTCGCAGTAAAAACCGGAACCGCGCAAATTATAGATCCTGAAACGAAAAGATATTCCGGCACTGATTTTATCGCAAGCTGTGTCGCGCTTCTTCCTGCACAAGCGCCTACACTTGTTTTATATCTGGCAGTCATTAAACCGCAAGGGCAAATTTTCGGCGCGCGCATTGCAACACCCGCTATCCGCGAAGCTGCAGAAGCTCTGATCGATTACATCGGTATCCCGCGTGGGCGCAATCCGCAAGTGACACATCCTTCTACTGTTCATATCCCTGTAGGAAAGATTCCCGTAATGGACACCCATGTCCCTGATTTTATCGGCACTCCCAAGCGCCTGCTTATCCCCTTTCTGTTACGCGACGACGTAAATGTAGAAATCCGCGGTGACGGCTGGGTTCGTTATCAAAGCCCTCCTGCAGGAACCCCTGTCACTGAAGGGATGAGTGTTATTTTGGAATTGGAATAATTCAAAAAAGGACAATTAATAAAAATAATGAATTTTTTTGAGAAGAATAAACAGATACTTCTTAGGCAGTACCAAGGGCTTTATGAAGAGCTTGTTTCCAATAGCGATGACGATCTTTGTTTTGATAATATAAAAATTGAAGAAACTGTTTCCGGCGGGCTTACGCTTTGCGTTAACGGTATTTATGCCCATTCACAACGCGATCCCTTGCGTGAAGGGCAGAGGCTCTTTGAATCGGTTAATACAGAAACAGGTCCTGTAGTTCTTTTAGGCTTTGGTTTAGGTTATACCGCCTCTGCCGCCGCTAAATCTGGGCGGTCTGTAATTGTTGTGGAAAAACATAAGAAACTGCTTTTGAAAGCCTTGGAAGTACGTGATTTCAGTGATTTTTTATCAAAGAACCGTATCATGTTTATAATCGGTAATTCAGGAGAAGCTGTAACAACCGCTCTTGCGATGACTGATAATTCAAGTGAAAAAAAAATCTCTGTTATACGCAACAAAGCGCTTACCGGTCTTGATGAACAGTGGTACAGAGCTGTTGATGACAGAATCCGCGCATGGGCGATGAAAGACGAAGTAAACAAAGCGACTCAAAAACGTTTCGGGCAGCGTTGGCTGCGTAACCTTACACGTAACATGAACGCGATCCGCGATTATCCCGGCGTTTCAGTTCTTTCTCAAAAAATAACTGCGGATAATAATATCCCTATTTTTCTCGCCGCCGCAGGCCCCAGTCTTGATAAAATAAAACACTTGTTAGGTGACATCCATGATCGCTGTATCATAGTAGCGGTTGATACAAGTTTGCGTTTCTTTGTTCAGAACGGTATACAACCTGATTTTGTAATTGTTGTCGATCCTCAATTTTGGAATAACCGTCATCTTGACAGATGCGTCTCCGGTTTGGAACACACAGCTTTAATAGCGGAATCCGCTGTTTATCCGCCTGTTTTGAGTTTGCCTTTTAAAAATAAATTTCTTTGCGGCTCAATGTTCCCATTAGGTGAATATATTGAAACAAAGGTTGACCTTAAAGGCAAACTCGGTGCGGGCGGTTCAGTCGCTACCACCGCATGGGATTTCGCCCGGACATTGGGTTACAGCGGGCTTCAAAGAGGCGGAACTTCAGGTACGCAGGAGATTTGGATAGCCGGACTTGATCTTTCATTCCCTAATTTAAAAACGCATTTCCGGGGCGCGCGTTTTGAAACCCTTTCCAATTCACGCTCAGGACGTTTTAACCCTGCGGAAAAATGGATAGTCCGCGCCCTTCGCGACGCTTTCCCTTTTAAAGCGCGTTCCGCAAAAGGGGATCAGGTTCTGACAGATAAAAGGCTTTCACTTTATGCCGCCTGGTTTGAAAACCAATTCGGCAAGTATCCTCAAATAAAAAATTATTGTTTTTTCCAAGAAGGTTTAGCTCTTGCAGGCTTACAAGCCGCTGATATTGAAAAATTTCTCGCGCTTCCAAAACGCCGCGAAGAAATTAACCGCTTCTTGCAAAATGTATTTGCACAAATAGAAAATAATTTTAACGAGCCGCAAGAAAAATCAAAAAGGAATGAACGTTATGAAAACGCGGTTAAAGAATTAAAAAGCGGTTTAGAAAAACTCCATAGCGCATCTGTTAAGGGAGAAGAAATTGTAAGGCAAGCTTTAAAAGATGATTTAACTCTTACCGGACAAGATAAAATTTTTAAAGAGCTTGAAGAAATCACGCACATTTTAAAAGAGAGCGAAGTAAAAGCGCTTGTAGAAAGTTTTATGCTTCCGCTTGCACAAGAGAACAAGGGGGAAGGAAATCCTTTTCAAGCTTATTTGAATTCATCACTTGAGTTGTTTTCTAAAACCGCTGAGGCGGCTGGGGAGATTTTGAGGTATTTGTGTTAAATATTTTTAATAAAAAATTTACTAATATTATGCGCTTTTCTTAAACTGATAATTATTTCCTTAAGAAAAGTCAAAGACATCTAATCACAAAACGGTTTTAAAAGCTTTTAAAACCGTTTTGCTTTATAAAAAAGTTCCTCTATTTTTCTATTTCTTCTGTTCTATATTCTACAACAGAGATAATACTTGTCACAATCGTATTTCCATCAACAATCCTAATGCTTCCTCTGCTGTTATCAGGAGTTTTCATCGTGTTCTCATCCATAGTACAGCTTATATCGTAGCTTGTCGGCCATTTAGCTGTACCGCCATAACTGACTTGAATTGAATTTCTTTGAAAGGACATCCCAAATGGCATCAATTTTAAGCCAGGAAACTTATTAGCTAAACCTGATACAATTTCATTTGCTTTAATCCTGCTTCCCTGAGAAGCGGTTAATTCAGAAGCCGCTTCAAAAATCGCTCTAGAAATTTCCGTTTCCTCCGAAATTATTTTTACTGATGCGCAACCGGTTAACGCAAATCCGAATGATAGTACTAATACTGCCATTCCCGTAAAGATTTTCTTGATAATCTTCATTATAAACCTCCTATCGGCTTTTAAGCCGTGCGGTCTTTCCCGCCGTATTAATTTATACGGTATAAACTATACTTTATTTTTTACTACTCTTTTAATTAATTCTAATTTCTATAAGTTATTTAACTCATTATAGGTTCTGTTTACAGCATTTTGTAAATATAACATTTTACAAAAAGTAACCAGATACATAACACCAAGAGTAAGATATCCTAAAAGTAAAACTGTTAATATAAAAGTTGATACTTGTAATCCTTCAGGTTTGTTATTTTTTCTTAGATATTCATTACAACGATTTATCCACATGCAACACCAAACAATACCGTAAATGCCTAATGTAACAAGAGACAATAGAATAAATAAAAATAATCCTGTAGTTTTTTTGTTATCTTCTTTACAGGCAATATTTGTTTCTCTAGCGAATGAATAAATTAGGTAAAAATAATAAATACCTAATGTCACTAATGACAATAATAGTGTCAACCAAAAACCTCTGCTCGATGCCAGTTTATTCATAAAAATTCTCCTTAATTTAGTTTTTAATCATTTCGGATTATTTGTTTTACATTTCTATGATTTGTCATACTAAACAATTAATTAAAAATTAAATATTTTTATTGTTTCGTCCATGCGGTACTATCTGGATTAGGTCTTTTATATGTTCCTGCTTGTCTACCGCCATTGTTGTAAATTCTTTTAAAACTATCACTGAAAGGATCATGAAATTGAACGTTTGCCCCAATGGTGACACTGATCAATGGGTTACTCATAAATGCATTGTTCTTAATTTCTTTAACGTTATCTGGAATTGTAATACTTGTCAGTTGATTTTGGTAAAACGCATATTCTCCAATATGTGTAACATTGCTAGGTAAAGTAATACTGGTTAATTGGTTGGTATTAAATGCATAATTTCCGATATGGATAACACTGTCAGGTATAGTAATGTTGCTAAGTTGGTTGATTCCAAATCCACCTAGATGAGTAACGCCATCAGGTATAGTAACACTGGTTAGTTGGTTTCTAAAAAATCCATCAAGGTGAGTAACACTGTTTGGGATGGTAACACTAGTTAGTTGGTTGCCATTAAATCCACTAAGATGAGTTACACTGTTAGGTATAATAATATTAGTTAATCGGTTATCGTTAAATGCATTCTCCTCTATATTAGTAACGTTGTTAGGTATGGTTATACTGGTCAGTTGATTGTCGCTAAACGCATTATTTCCTATATAGATAACACTGTTTGGAATAGTAACTTTGGTTAATTTATTTTTTCTAAATGCATGGTCTTCAATCTTAGTAACGCTTTTAGGTATGGTAACAGCGATAAGATTATTATCTCTAAACGCTCCTATTCCAATATGTGTAACAGGTAATTTTTGAATTTTCTGTGGAATAACGATTTCAAATTTGTTACCAACATAACCGGTTATTCGTATTGATTTACCACCTTCTGCAGGCTCAGCTTTAAAATCGCTTTCAGGATCACTTTTACTGCAAGAGATGAGAGTTATTATCATTCCGAATGACAATGTAATAATTAATATTCCTAATATTAATTTTTTTAATTTCATAATTTTCCTCCTTGAGAAGTAATTAAATTTTAAGATTTGTGTATACTTTTGTATACATTTTTAAATCTTATGTTTTTGATATAATTTATGTCAGCACTGCATAAATTATATCAAATATAATATAATAATATATCAATATTGTCAATAATAAATTAGAGATTATATCAATAATAATATAATCATGTATTTGGAAAAACTGGTAATAGATAATATAAAACGTTTACGTAAGGAAAAAGGCATTTCACAGGAAAAATTGGCGGAAGCTTGTAATACAGCGACCAGTTACATAGGATTAATGGAAATTTATAAAAATGTTCCTAAATTATCTACAATAGAAAGAATTGCGTTAGCTTTGGATGTTGATCCTTTAATTTTATTTCAAGATAAAAATAAAATTCCTTTAGAGCAAGAACTTGAAATTCAAAATATCAAGAAATCTATTTTATCAAATATTGAAAAAGAGATTGATGTAATTTTACGAAAAAAATAACCGCTTTCTCACTTCACATTAAACCCGAATTCACCGCAGCTCCAGTATTGTTTGTCTTCCGGTTTTTTTATATAAATTCTTAAAAAATATCTGCCGGGCCCAAACTTTGGGAGTTTTACTTTATAAACATTGGTTTTGGAAGGGAATACACGATTCAATTGTCTGCCTGATTGTGTATAAATATGATAGGCAAGTTCATAGCCGCTGTTTACGGTAAATTCCATTTCTATTACATCGTTTTGATTTACTTCTGTTATCCGCGGTAACTTTGTCCATGAGTTAATCGCTTGAAAAAAGCGCGGTTCAAGATAGGGTAGATTTGTAAAATCCTGTGAGCTAAGAGGCGGATTTAATAATTGATGCGATCTGTTAATCGGGAAATGATTGTATATAAAAAAAGAAGGATCAGCGAAAAGATAAGAGGTTTCGTATCTTGCTTGAAAATTTCTGCCGTTTACATAACCTGCATTCCAGGTCGAATCAATTAAAAAACTTTTACCATCAATTATTACTATATTCCAAGCATGGTTTGAATCTGATGTATCTTCATCTGAAAATAAATTTCTGCTGTATCCGCGCGCGAAACCTGTAACGACAATACATTCTATTTGAAGCGCGTCACAGATCATTTTAAAAACATCTGAATATCCTTGACACACTGCGCTTCCTCTCTTAATAACATCGTTTGCTTCCTGTGAAGAATAGCGTCCTGAAAAAAATGATTGTGTGTCATACCTGATATTTAACGCTACCCAATCATGCGCTTTTTTGATACGGTCATAATCATTGCTTGCCCTCTCGTTGATAAATCCTGCAAGAAGGGTGATAAACTCTGAAGGGTTGCTCTGCTTTTTGGATGTAATCTGGCTCGGTAATTGACGCATAACAGGGTCTACAGTATTTTCAATGTAAGAATAAACTTCTTCCCCATTAGCGCCGTAAACTGATATTTTGTTTTGTGCGAATATTGTTGTACAGAGAAGGCATATTAAAAGCGTTAAAAAACCCATTTTATATACCATTTTTTTCATGCTAAGCTTCTCCTTATCTATGTCAATTTTCTTACATTATTGAAAATGCGACAGTAAGACCGATAAACACAATCGCTACGGTTGCCGCAAGGGTAATTAAAATATTATAAGAAGGTCCTGTAGTGTCCTTTAAAGGATCGCCTACCGTGTCGCCGATTACTGCGGCTTTATGGCAATCGCTGCCTTTGCCGCCGTGCTGTCCGCCTTCGATATATTTTTTCGCATTGTCCCATGCGCCGCCTGCAGTCAGCATATAAACGGCAAGAGTAAAGCCTGTTACGATAACGCCTGTTAAAAGCCCGATTACGCCTGCGGGACCGAAAACCAAACCTGTCGCTATCGGAGAAATAATTGCGAGTAACGATGGCATGATCATTTCTTTTTGCGCGCCTCTTGTACAGAGATCGACGCATTTCGCGTAATCAGGAGACGCCTTTCCTTCCATTAACCCTGCTATTTCTTTGAATTGACGGCGCACTTCTAAAACGATATTTTGCGCCGCGCGGTGTACCGCTCTTATTGTTAAGGCTCCGAACATAAAGGCAAGCGTCGCGCCGAGAAATAAGCCTATTAAAACAATGGGGTTAGAAATAATATTGAGATCGAGAGTGCCGTCTGCAAGGAGTTTGTCAAATTTTCCCGCTTTTTTAAGAGCTTCTTCCGCTACATTTTTATAAGTGACTAAAAGAGCGAGGGCTGTAAACGCTGTCGATCCTATCGCGAAACCTTTACCGGTTGCGGCGGTTGTATTTCCAAGCGCGTCAAGAGCGTCCGTCCGTTTGCGGACTTCTTCCGGCAAATGCGCCATTTCCGCGATACCGCCGGCGTTATCTGCAACAGGGCCGAATGCATCGCAGGCAAGCGTAATGCCGAGTGTCGCCAACATTCCGACAGCGGCGATACCTATGCCGTAAAGTCCTGTGTAAAAATCATTCATACCGTCGCAGATTAAAAAACAAGAAATAACAGAAAAGGCAATGGTTAAAACAGGGCCCGCTGTGGACTTCATACCCAAAGAGATGCCTCCGATCATAAGAGTCGCGGTGCCTGTTTTGGTAGAGTCAGCAAGTTCCTTTGTCGGTTTATAATTATCCGATGTATAATACTCGGTAAAATACCCGATAATAAAACCGGATACGATACCGATGATGATAGACGCGAAGATACCCCATGCGTTATGCGCCATTGCACCGCCGATAGAATTTGCAATAAATAACGTCAGAGGCAGAGCGGCGATAGCGGAAAGCCCTCCCGCTATAAATGTCCCTATATGAAGGGAATGTAAAAGATTTTTTTGCGTCGCTTTTTCTTTTGTTCTGACAAAGAAAGTCCCGATTATCGATGTAAGAATTCCGACGACAGCCATCAATACAGGTAATAAAAGGCCTGCAAAACCGTAGCCTGCGGCGTATCCGAGCGCGAATGTCGCTACGATAGCGTTGGTATACGACTCGTAAAGATCGGCGCCCATTCCCGCGACATCGCCTACATTGTCGCCGACGTTATCTGCAATTACGGCGGGATTTCTTGGATCATCTTCAGGGATGCCCGCCTCAATCTTGCCTACTAAATCCGCGCCGACATCAGCAGCTTTTGTAAAAATACCGCCGCCGACACGTGCAAACATCGCCATAGAAGCGACACCCATTCCGAAACAAATCATAACCTGCGCGATATCATCAGGGTTTATTTTAAAGACAAAGCGTAAAAGCAAATACCATACGGCGATATCTAAAAGCCCCAAACCTGCAACTGTAAAACCCATTACAGTCCCCGATGAAAAAGCGACGCGCAGTCCTTTGTTAAGCCCGTCTTTCGCCGCATTCGCTGTGCGCGAATTAGCCCTTGTCGCAACCCTCATGCCGATATAACCGGAAAGCCCTGTAAAAAAACCGCCGATTACAAATGCAAAGGGGACAAAGGGATTAACCAATCTGAAAATTGCAAGTATACCAAGTACGGCGAACATAATTCCGAAAAACCATGTAAGCGTGGTATATTGCCGCTTTAAATAAGCGCCCGCCCCTGTGCGGATTGCAGACGCAATTTCTATCATTTTTTCATTACCTTCAGAGAACTTGTAAACCCTGCGTGTTTGCACAAATGCAAAACCAAGCGCTATTATTGCGCCTGCGATACCCAACCAGAAAAGATGTTCAATCACTTTATTTCTCCTAACAAATGTTTTGTAGATCTATGATGACCTATGTTAGTTAATTTCAGCACATTATTATGATTAATGTCAAGGATGAGAAGATTTAATTAATTTTTATAAAATTTCTCGAGACTTTAAAAGTACAAAGGAGATAATATTAAGAAATTTTCTTTTATCTATTGACATCAAATAATGTTTTAATTATTATATTAACCATGTATGATAATGATTCTTTTGTAAGAATATTAAAGTATCAAAATAGTTCAAAAGTTTTACAATTAGAAAATTATACTACAGAATTATTTGTTTTTATTTTAAATTACTTAAAATATTGTAAATCAATTATATTAATATGGATATTAAACCTCTTTGGTATAAAAATAAAAAATGATTTTAAAAACTTGTTTATTACAACTCAGCAGATTGACGGTTATGATGATTATGAATGCAGGTTGGATATACTTATTGAGTACAAAGGAAAAAAAACAATAATAGAGGTAAAAATCGATTCAAAGTTAAATAATTATTCATATAAAGGAAAAGAAATTAATCAACAGGAACATTATGAAAAAATTAAAGGAATAAGCGCTGTATATTTATTATCAAAAAGAATTATAAGTATAAAGAATCCTGAAAATAGAATATTATGGTCCAGTATAAGTGAATTAGTAGGCGGTACAAACGATTTTATTTTAAAAAATTTTTATATATTTTTGGAGGAAAACGATATGGCTTCATATAAACTTGCAAAGAGACATATAAATTCAATTTCATCGGCAATTAAATCAATTAATGTGCTTGGTAATTTATTAATAGATAATTGGCCTTACGATGTATATAATTTTTCAATTAGACCGATAGCTATATCAAAAAAAGAAGACGGATATATCGGTTGCCGTATTTTAGATGAAAAGAAAGAAGAAATGTTTTGGGTAGGTATGATCTATGATGATCTTCAGTATATATACATTGAATTAAAGAATGAGAAAATAAAAAAGAAATTGGGTGATAAAAAGTATAATATTCTAGAAGGCTGTTTTGATCGTCTGGATATTGAAAATATAGTAGAATTAGAATCCGGCGAAGAACAAAGAAAAATAATCTATAATTGGTATATTAAAGTAATGAAGAAATTGGAAAGACTGCTGATAAGAAAATGATAAAAATAATTATCATAAGATACTAAGAATCGTCATAATAACTAATCTGTAAAAAGCGAAAAATATTCAGGTAAAGGAGCGCAAACATCAATATTAAATTTTTCCTTAATAATTAAACGCGAGGCATGAAGTAAAAGTTTTTTTAGCTTAACAGTTTTATACAATATTTTATTAAGCGCGAAATCACCGTATTTATCATCTCCAAGAACCGGGTTTCCGGTCATTGCAAGATGCCGTCTTATTTGATGCATACGCCCTGTACCCAGCTCGATTTCTAAAACAGAGTAGCCGCAGCCCGCTTGTTCAATTTTTCCGGTTTTTAAAACTTTGTACCGGGTTTCTGATTTTTTCATCTCGCCTTTAATATTCAGTTCTTCATCGATTATGCCTTCATTTTGCGCAGGCTGCCCTTTGCAAACGGCGATATAAATTTTAACAACTTTTCTTTTAGTGTGCCCGCACTTCATAGAGCCACCCAAAATTTGGGAGAAATTCGCCGCAGATTCGCGATTTTTCGCGGCTAAAAGCACTCCGGAAGTATCTTTATCCAGCCTGTGAACCAAAAGCGGGGCGGGGGTGCGGATTTCCGCCAACAGCCTGTCCAGCGAGCTTTTAACATCTTTTCCGCCCTGAACCGACAAACCTGCGGGTTTATTTACAATGATAGAAAAATCATCTTCATAGAGAATTTCTATGTTTTTCATTCCGATAATTATAGCATGAAAAGAATATTTTTATTTCCGGTTTTTATACTCTTGCTTTTTGCGCAAACAGGGTTTGCAAACTTCGTTTATGCCGAATCCCTGTATTCACCTACTTGGGGCTTTTATGTCGATCTTCCCGAAGGCTATGACTATATCGAAGGTGACGGGAAAGATCGTTTTTCATTTTGCAGCCCTAACGGCTTGATGTTTGATCTCGTCGTCTACAACGGGCGCTTTAATACTATGAAGGATTTGGCAAATGATATTACATCAAGGCTTTCCAATCGCGGTGATGTTGATTTTTTTCAATACAGAGATAAACAAGCGATGGTTATGAAATTGGAATTCGGCGAATATGACGGGTGGGCACTTGCAGTTGAATTAGCCGCTCAAGCTTCAGCAAAACCGATGCTTCTCGCTCTCTCTTATGGGTCTAAAGCCAACAAAGGTATGGAATTGTTTCATTTATCAGCCTTGGATTCTATAGCTCCGACAGAAGCGGAGCGCCGCTATCCCGGTCCATTAATTGAATATAGTTTTCCGCGCGGAGAAACGAAGAACACAGCTCTTGCCGTGCGCGGACTTACCGCGGCGATACATGAAAATGACGCTGAAGCGTCTCAAGTTTTAATCGAGCGTGAATTTACGATTCTTCTTCAATATCTTAATACACCGTATTTACAAGCGGCGACAGTCCGTTATTACCGTTTTATTTACCGCGACTCTTTTGATCGTATAATTAATGCAGCTACTGTTATTGCAAATAATTTCGGATCAAACTCTGTTGCGACTGATATTCAAAAAAGAGAGTACGCGCAAAGATCGCTTAGTTTTGTTCAAGGTTTTAAATATGAACGAGATTTAAGCGGCAGCGATTTTATTAATCTTGTTACTGCAGTAACAGAAGGCAGAGGCGATTGCGATACACGCGCAATGCTTTTTGCAATTCTTCTTAACCAGGCAAATATCCGCTCCGCGATCATGCTTTCACATCATTTCAGCCATGCGATGGGTCTTGCGGATATTCCGGGAACAGGTGCGCGTTTTGAAGCATACGAAGCAAAATGGCTTGTAGCGGAAACTACTGCAAATATTAATATCGGTTTAATCGACCAAGAACAGAGCGATAGCAGGCATTGGTTCGCCGTTTTATTCGAATAAATTACGATTTTTAAAGATGACAGTTTCTCTTTTCTCATGTTATAATCAACAGATGAATGACAATATAAATCAATTTATTGAAAAGTACTCGAAGCTGATGATCGAGCGCGGGGTTATTGATAACGAACTTTATCGGAAATACGAAGTAAAACGCGGGCTGCGCGATATCAGCGGAAAAGGCGTGCTTGTAGGTCTTACGGAAATTTCTGAAATTATTTCGTATGTAATAGAAGAAGGTGATCTTGTTCCCTGCGAAGGAAAACTTTTTTACCGAGGCATTAATGTAGAAAAACTTGTGAAAGGTTTTTTAGATGAAAACCGTTTCGGTTTTGAAGAAGCGTCCTTCCTTCTTTTATTCGGGCATTTACCGAATAAAAATGAATTTGATAACTTCTCTAATATGCTGAAAGATTTTTCCGAACTGCCCGAAAATTTTGTGCGCGATACAATTATGACAGCTCCAAGCAGGGACATGATGAACTCTCTTTCAAAAAGCGTTCTTACCCTTTATGCTTATGATGACAATGCAGACGATATTTCCATTGAAAATGTTTTGCTCCAGTCGATCCGTTTAATCGCGCAGTTCCCTCTTCTTGCTGTTTACAGCTATCAATCTTTCAGCCATTATTTTGAGAACAAGAGTCTTGTGATTCATTCACCGCAGAGAAATCTTTCCATTGCGGAAAATATTCTTTATATGCTGCGCCCGGATTCCAAATACACGGATTTAGAAGCGCGGATTTTAGACCTTGCTCTTGTGCTTCATGCCGAGCATGGCGGAGGTAATAACTCGACCTTTACAAATCACGTTGTAACATCATCGCATACCGATACTTATTCCGCGGTTGTCGCGTCACTCGGTTCGCTCAAAGGACCGCGGCATGGCGGCGCGAATGTCAAAGTAGTGCAGATGTTCCGCGACATGATGGATAATCTTTCTGACTGGAAAGATGATAATGCGATCAATGCATATCTATTAAAACTTTTAAACAAAGAAGCTTTTGATAAATCCGGTTTGATCTACGGTATGGGTCACGCTGTTTATTCATTGTCCGATCCAAGGGCTTTAATCTTCCGTCAATTTGTAGAACAGCTTGCAAAGGAAAAAGACCGTAACGATGAATATTATCTATATTCTAAAGTTGAGGATCTGGCGCCGAAGGTAATCGGAGAAAAACGGCAGATTTACAAAGGCGTCAGCGCCAATATCGATTTTTATTCCGGTTTTGTTTACAGTATGCTCGATTTGCCGACAGAACTTTTTACACCGATATTTGCAGTTGCGCGTATCGTAGGTTGGAGCGCTCACAGGCTTGAAGAACTTGTAAACAACGGAAAGATCATCCGCCCTGCATACAAGTCAGTAACAAAACAACAAAAGTTTGTTCCTGTAGGTGAACGCGGATAAATGATTTCTGTCGCAATTGCCGGAGTCGGGAATATTTCTCAGAGTCATATTGACGGGTTTCTCGCTTTTCCTGATAGATGTAAAATTACCCATCTTGTTGATATTTTTCCTGAAAAGACAGAGAAAAAAAATAAAGATTTAAATCTCGGCGCGAAAGTATGCAGTTCTTATAAAGAAATTTTAAACGAGAATATTGATCTTGTAAGTATTTGCACCCCTCCTTTTTGCCATGCGGAAATCGCTGTCGATTTTCTTAATGCAGGGAAACATGTGTTAGTTGAAAAGCCGATGGCGGCATCTCTTGAAGAATGTGACGCGATGATTTTTGCGGCTGAAAAAAATAAACGCCTTCTATCGGTAATCGCGCAAAACCGTTTCCGCGATCCTGTTTATAATTTAAAAAGAACCATTGATTCAGAAATGATAGGAAAAATTGTACACGCGCAAATCGATTCGTTGTGGTGGAGGGGTCATGCTTATTATGATTTATGGTGGAGAGGTACTTGGGAAAAAGAAGGCGGCGGCTGTACATTAAACCACGCTGTCCATCATATTGATATGCTGTGCTGGATGCTCGGGCTCCCAAAAAAAGTGAGCGCGTGTATAAGCAATGTTTCCCACGATAACGCCGAAGTGGAAGATATTTCCGCCGCGATTTTACAATACGACGGCGGTCTTTGCGCGAAAGGGGCGCTTGCACAAGTAACAAGTTCTGTTATCCATCATGGAGAGGAGCAACAGCTTATTTTTCAAGGCGAAAAAGCGCGCATTTCCTTTCCATGGAAAGTTGCGGCTAACATCGCGCAGCCTAACGGTTTTCCAACCGGAGAACAAAACAATGAATTAATAAATCAACTTAACAATTATTATAATTCCTTCCCTAAACTTAAATACCAGCTTCATACAGGGCAGATTGACGATGTGTTATCTGCAATTGAAAAAGAATCCGCACCGATGATAAGCGGCGAAGACGGCAGGCGTACCATCGAATTAATTGCCGCAATTTATAAAGCAGGCACAGAGCAGAGAACGGTTAACCTTCCCATACAAAAAGATGATCCTTTCTACACTGTAAAAGGTTTAAAAGAAAGAGTGCCGCGTTTTTATCAAAAAACATCATCGTTAGACGAAATGAGCGGCAATATAACATATAGCAAGTAATTAGAAAGGAAAAAAAATGGCAGAAAGATCGGAAGGCATGAATTACGCGCCGGAAGGAAAACCTTCACCTGTAGTAAAGAAGGGAGAATTTATTTTTTCGGCTATCGGTTTGGATCACGGGCATATTTATGGGCAGTGCAACGGTTTAATTGAAGCGGGCGGAATTTTAAAAAGCGTTTACGATCCCGATCCTAAAAAGATGGAAAAATTCTGCGAAACTTACGCAGGCGTAAAACGCGCTGCAAGCGAAGAGGAAATTCTCTGCGATAAAGAAGTTATCCTTGTAGCCGGAGCGGCTGTTACATCTGAAAGATGCGCCTTAGGTTTGCGTGTTATGTCGGCGGGAAAAGATTATTTTACAGATAAAGCACCTCTTACAACATTGGATCAGTTGGAAGCGGCGAAAGCGAAAGTAAAAGAAACTGGCAGAAAGTACATGGTCTATTACAGCGAGCGCCTTCATGTCGAAAGCGCGGTTTTTGCGGGGCAGTTAATTGAACAAGGTGCAATCGGCAAAGTTATTCAAGTTCTCGGTCTTGGACCGCACAGACTCAGCGCGTCATCAAGACCTAAATGGTTTTTTGAAAAAGAAAAATACGGCGGCATATTATGCGACATCGGAAGTCATCAGATAGAACAATTTTTATTTTACTCAGGCGCAAAAGACGCGGCGGTGGTGCATAGCCAAATTGCAAATTACAATCATCCTGATTACCCGGAACTTGACGATTTCGGAGATGCAACGCTGGTTGGTGATAACGGCACAACACATTATTTCCGCGTGGACTGGTTCACTCCTGATGGTTTGCAAATGTGGGGCGACGGCCGCTCTTTCATACTCGGCACCGAAGGTTTTATCGAACAGCGCAAATACATGCAGTTAGGTGAAAAGGAAAGCCGCGGAGGTCATTTATATTTGGCGAATGGCAAAGAAGAAGCTTATTATAATGTCGAAGGGAAAACAGGTTATCCTTTCTTCGGGCAATTAATACTTGACTGTCTTAACAGGACAGAAAACGCAATGAGCCAAGATCACGCTTTTAAAGCGGCGGAGTTATGTGTAAAAGCGCAGATGCAGGCTGTGAAGATTAACTAGAGCTATCAAGCAAGGAACAAATCATGGAAAAATTAAATGAATCAAGTAAAGATGATAATCTTTCTGTATGGTTTAACGGAATGGAAATAGAATCAATAAGGCACGCAATTTTTAATTACTTGGATAGAGATGAATTTGCAAATAATATTAATGATGCTGTTGAATTAGAAAAAACTGAGTTAGATAAAATTGAAGAATTATTTAATCATAAAAGAGAAAATTTTCAAAGCCATGACAGTCTGGAGATTAATTTAACATTGCATCAAATATATAAAATTATTAAAGTAATTACAGAAGAAGAAGAGAAAGAGAAAAAAGAAAATAAACATTATGGAGATTATGAGTATTATAAAAATAAAAAAAATTACGAACATTATTCATATAAATTTTTTTATATTAAAGAGTTAGAAAAACTCAAAGAAAAATTTGATTTTATATTAAGTAGACTTAAAAAATAATTGTAAATAGTTATAGGAGCATTGTGGTCTAATTAATTTCTCTTAAAAATTAGCCAAATTCATGAATTTTACGTTTTTTCTTTAAATTATTATATATTTTATTCCAATATATGCAAAATTCACTTATTAAAAAACTTTGTATTATTAATTTTAATAGATTATAATTTAATTAAGGAGTTATTATGTCTGATAAATCATCTGAAAAGAAAACGGCAAACCCCGGTCCTCTTGGGCTTTTAGGTTTTGGCATGACAACCGTTTTATTAAACCTTCACAACGCGGAGATCATCGAACTTTCTATCGTCATCGTTGCAATGGGTTTTGCTCTTGGCGGAGCGGCTCAGGTTATTGCCGGAATCAGAGAACTTCGGGTAGGCAATACTTTTGGGGGGACAGCGTTTACAGCTTACGGTTTATTCTGGTGGTCCTTATGCCTTATATGGATTAATCCTTTCGGCGTTAATCCTGCCGATAATGTTTCCATGGGTTTTTATCTTGCCTTATGGGGTGTTTTTACTTTCTTTATGTTTTTAGGGACCTTAGCGCATAATACGATTACAAGGACAGTATTTTTATCATTAGCGGTTTTATTTTTTCTTCTTTCAATCGGCGATTTTACCGAAAACATTCACATAAAAAGAATCGCAGGTTATGTAGGAATATTCTGCGGATTATCTGCAATCTATTCCGCTATGGCTCAAGTAGTAAACGGAGAACTTGGAAAAAAAATATTTCCAACATGAGCGCTTAAGAAAACATGTTAAAATTATGGTTAGCATTGTTTAAAGCGAACACACAAGAAGAATTAGATAAAATTAAATCATTGAAGGTATCAATTATGGAAGAAGCCATTAACGCCTACAATACGGTAACTCCCCCCTGTATTAAAAAATCTTAAAAAAAGTTTTTTAATCTGCCTCAAACTTAATAAACGCAACAAAAGTCCATATATACAAACGTTTTGTATATATCTTTTTTGCTTTTTTTAGTGTGATAATTAATTTTGGTAAATATTGTTAAATATTATATCAATAATAAACATGGAAGGAGATGTGAAATGAAAAAGGTTTTGATTAAAATCGGGATTATCAGCGCGGCGTTATTATTTGTTTTTATGTTAATGGGGTGTAAAGCTACACGTGATATAGGCGTATACGATACAAGCGTACCATCTGACCAACTTTGCACATTAGAAATTGCGGGGAATATTCTCGTTACAAAATTTAACGGCAATGATGTAGTTAAAAAATGGGGGTATACTAACAAAGGCGGGAGCAATACCCAGACTGTTGTAAAAATACCGCAAGGGACTCATGAAATACAAGCGTTTTTTGCTATAAGTGATTATTTTGGAACGTCTGTAACTTTTCCTGAAATGTCATTTAATTATGACTTCGCCGCCAAGCATACTTACAGGCTTGGCGTAGTAGTTAAGAAAAACGGAAAAGAAACAGATGAATATAAAGTTATAGAAGTTTCGCTGCCGGAATTTCAATATTTTACGATAGTTAACAAGGGAGAAACCCCTTAATAATTTAATTAAGCTATACGGTTACGTATAAGAAGCAAAAAAAATCGGATTTCTTTTAGGAGATGATGCAGACGCAGATGTTCTTGCAGAATTTACCGGTGATAAATCTAGTTTAGAGATGTTTTTTTCGTTAGTAATGGTATCAAAAATTATTAGTAATTATCTAATCAGGCATTAGGTGAAAGTATCAATTTAGGATTGATTTGCTTTTTTTACTCGATAGATAAGAAGCTAATCCGGTTTAATATGATAAAAAGGTGTCAGCAATATTAAATCGTTAGCATTCTAATCTGCGAGCATTTCTTCAAGAGAGTTAAATGCTTTCATAGTATTAGGTATTTTACCTGCGATCATATCTTCAACTTCTTGCATTCCTGCTATGGTCTCTGCTTTTCATTTACCGGAGTAAAAGAAAGAATAACAGCTCCTATCGGAACTTCATTGGGAACTTCAAGAGTAATGCGGCGGTCAGCATGAATTTTGATAGTTTGAGTTATTGTCATGCTTTAAAGATCGCATAAAAAGATGGAAAAGACAATGTGGAATGAGAAGTTAGAAAAGAAAAATTATTGGAGGTCGAAAAAACGTTTCATGGCATCTTCAACTAATATAATATCAACCTCAGACAACTCTGCTATTTTCTTCTTTAAGCGTGATTTGTCGGCAATGTGCAGTTATACAGAGACCGCTATTTTTTCTCGTATCATTTCACTGACAATATCAGAAGGTGTTTTGTGGGTTGATTCAGAAGTAACACGCAGCCATGTGGCTGATACATCATCTAAAATAATTACATTTCCTTTATGTTTCATGAAAAATCCGCTTTTTCCGTCTCCTGTTACTTTCGGCGGATTTAAGGTTACTTGTTCGGCAAGGGCATTGGCTTCTTCATCAGTCATTCTTGGCATAATATTCCTCTCAATTTCCTGCATTAAGCAAGTGATAATAAAATTTTCTGCATTCCATAGCATGAAATACATTTATACTTTTTTCATCAATAACATTGTACATAATTTCAAGAAGAGTTCCATTGTTATCAAAACCTATAAGCAAATGTTTGTCGTTAAATTCATCCCAAATATCATCATAAATAACGTTTATGAAAGCACGTTTAATTGCAGCCTCTGTGATGCCATGATTAAATGCAGAAGGGTTAAATTCTATGGCAACATACATATTTTAAATATAGCATGAAAAAAGGGAAAGGGCAATGCGCGGAAATGAGATGAAAAGGTAACAAAAGTCCATAACTACAAGCGTTTTATCTATACCATTTTGCTTTTTTTGGGAGATAGTAAATCTTAGATAGTGCTGTCTGTACAGGCAAATTAAATGTAATAGGAGATTTTTATGGCGTACAAAGAACAAAAATGTAAAGTTTGTGAAGGTTCAGGAAAAATTTTAAAAGGAGATTTTAAAGTTCAATGCAATATTTGTAACGGTACAGGAACGGCTTACGGGGATTGCAGTTCTTGCGGTTCTTATCTGTTTGAAGACGGGCTATGCTCAAAATGCGGAAAGCGTGATTCAAACGCGCCTTCATCTCTAAGCTCCGGTGCATCATCAGCGGGGAAAACTATATCGGTACTTATTGTCGCTGAGTCTACTTTGATGCGTAACTTATTCGGAAAAATGATCGAAGAATCGGGCATGGTCATTGCTGAAAAAGCTATGAATTGTGAATATGCTCTAAATAAAATCGTAAAATACAATCCCAGTGTAATCCTTCTCGATCTTGAAATTCCGGGTTTAGTTGTTCTCGACTTTATCGGAGAACAAAATAGAAGGGGAGCTAATATACCTATTATCGCTCTTGCGCCTGCAAGCGGCGGTGAAGATCTGCTTAGAAAAGCGCTTCTATGCGGTGCTAAAAACTATGTAAAGAAGCCGGCTAATTCTCTTCCTGAAAATGTAAATCCGGTAAAAGAAGATCTTGTGCAAAAAATTAGAGCGGTTTTGAAATGAATATGCATAATGGAGCAATACAAGTGAATAAACAATTAACTATCAATAATTATATTTATGTTAAATATTCAGCCAGCCTTTCTTTTTTAGTAATGCGTAGTTTTGGTGATGTTGTTGAAGCAATGTTTTCTTCCTTTTTAACAAAAGGGATAATATTAAATTCTACCCTCGCGGTCGTCCCTGTCGGCACTTCACATGGAAAAATTAGACATTGTAAATTCAACTTTCCGCTCTTCCATGTCTCCTGCTGTTCGGATATATACTCTTCCTCCATAATGACAGGCACCCGATCCGGTTCTATTCTAGCTCTTTTTCCCGAACTTTACAAAAAGTTCAATGCGGTTTTTAACGCCCAGCTTGGCGTATATATTGTTGGAATGATATTTAACTCCTGAAACAGTTAAACCTAATGTTATCGCGATATTTTTAATGGTATCGTCAGTTAAAAGTAAATCGTATATTTCTTTTTCGCGGGCTGTAAGGTCAAATTCGGAAATATCTAATTTCTGCGGTTTATTTACTTTCTTTAAGATTACTCTCATAATAATTAAAAAGACTGAAACGCAGAATAAAAGAGATGATAAAATAATTATAAATAAAGTACGCTGAAATGTTTCTTTTGAAGCTTCCCATTTTTCTGATTTGCTGAAAATGCCGTTTCCTGACGGAACGCCTGTAAAGGAAAGAGTTTCATTTTCTTTAACAGTGTTATCTCTGTATATAAATGTATAATCGCCGCTTATTATACAAACCGCATGACCATAAGTAACAGGCCATGATCTTGGTATGTCATTGCCAAGTTTGGCAAAATTCCTTAACCCTTGCGGAGCTTCAGCGCCGTAAATAATACCGCCCGTCTTTTTGAACGAACCCCTGCCGTCAGAGAAAAAACCGCCTCCTGAGAAATGCGCGTAATTATCCGTAATAACGCCGTCTTCCATAGTAAATACGCCAAAACCAATAATAGAAACTCCGCCTCCCGACGCGACATAACTTTTTACATTATTTAAATTTCCCCTGATTGTTCCGCCTTTCATTATAAATTCCGCCTGCTGCGTAAAATCATCATCTAGAGTGCATATAAATACAGCGGCGCCGTTCTGATATTTATGTATTGTCGGCACATTTGCGGTATTGTGATTATTTTGAAGCGTTACATTATCGTACATTATCAGCTTTGAATTCCGTCCGTTTATCGCTATCAAAGGAGCGCGGGAAAGTATCGGCGGATCGTTTAAATTACCGCCGTCAATAATTAATTCATATTCCATCTCCGGTTTACCAAGCGTAACACTCGCGTTATCACCTGCTGCCCAAATTAAAGGATAATTAATATTATCAACGCTTCGTTGTATCGTTACGGAAGAATCCCCGGGAATAAGTATAATGTGTTTATTATCGCTGACTATCAGCGGAGCTTCTAAAATAATGTTTTTAAGCAAAGTAATTTCGCCGGAAGACACAGCCGCTTCAAACGCTTCATTTATTGTTGTGAAATAATATATTTTATCGCCGTCAGACAAGCTCGCCGCTTGTCCAAAAGTCAATGAAGGAAATAAAAAAATAAAAAATAAGAAAAAACAAATCTTCATTTCTCTTTTCCAATTATTTAAGCGTGCCTAATTTAACAAACAATTCCGTTCTGCTTTGAATTCCCAATTTTCGGTACAAATTTCGAGTATGAAAATTTACAGTGGATTTTGACACATTCAAAGTTACAGGAATATTTTTAATCGGTATTTCTGTAAGAAGCAATTCGCATATTTCTCTTTCACGCGGAGTAAAACCTAATCCTTCGTAATCAATTTTTACAGGCTCGTATTCCCTCTGTATTTTTTGAAACCGCCTGTTAGAATAAAATCTTACGATATAAGAAGCGGCAATAAACACCGCAAGAACAGTCAGGATAATTATTAAGATCATAGTCCAAAATACCCTGCCTGAAGTATTCCATTTTTCTCCCTTGCCAAAAGCGTCGTTTGCCCCGAGATAAATTTCTGCTCTTAATGCTCCTCTGTTAGAATAACTAAGATTATCATCTTCTATTACCGTATTATCTCTGAACCAGTATTTGGGACCTGAAACTGTAACGGAAACAGCGTGTCCGTAGATTTGCGGGAATTTTCTTTGTGCAGGTCCGTTAAGCGCAATATTTCTAAATCCTTGCGGAGCGTTAGAGCCGTAAATAATGCCACCTGTCTTTTTAAAAGTTCCTCTGCCGCCTGAATGAACGCCCCCTCCGTTGAATTGGGCTGTGTTATCCATTATTGCGCCGCCTTCCATTGTAAAAATACCAAAGCCGGCAATTAACAATCCTCCTCCGCAAGCCATGTAATTTTGCACCTTGTTAATATTTCCCCTGATTGTTCCGCCCTTCATTATGAATTCAGCCTGCCGCTCGTTTAAGTCCCCTGCTGTTCTTATATATACTCCGCCTCCAAGCTGATAATAACTGTTATGCGCACCGTCGCCTGAATTACAATTATTTTTAAGCGTTACGTTATCATACATTATCAATTTTGAGTCGGGACCGCAGACCGAAACAAGCGGACATGCGGCTAATACCGGAGGCTCATTCAAATATCCGCCGTCAATAAAAAGTTCATATTCCAGGTCTGGTTTTCCCAAAGTAAGACTTGCGCTGTCTCCGCTTACCCAAATAATAGGGTACTCAATAAGACTGCTCCCTCTCTTTATAGTTCTGTCCGCTCCGCCCGGTAAAAGCCTTAAATGTGAGTTGTCATTAATTATTAAAGGAGCGTCCAAAATTGTATCTTTAAACAAGGTTATTTCTGTGGGAGAGTCAAAAGTTGACGGAATTTCCGTCGCGGCTGTTAATGCAGCCTCAAAGGTTTCAAAATATGACAAATTTACACCGTCAAAAAGTGAAGCCGCGGAGTCTTGGGCTGTCAGGTTTTGAGAAAAAAGAACGGTTATCGTTGTTAGGGCGGCAGGAAAAAATGAGTGTATTTTCGGCAGCATATTTATAATATAATAGTTTTTTCATATAAAGAATAGGTAAAAAATAAGCATTTTCAAGAAATAAAACCCCAAAAATCATAAAACCTATCACAAATACTAGGTATAAAAACCTCCTAATTTAAGCCAACTGTACTTTTTTACAGGTAGTATTTTACAAAATTACTGATACAGTAATCCATGAGCGCGGCTGTTGTGAACATCTACAGACAGATAACCTGACTGTATTATTCACTTTGAACGTTTTGTAAGTCTTTCAATCTGTCGGCAAATGTAATTTGAAACTGCTGAAAATCGTTCATTATTTCATGGTAAAGGCGTTCAATTGATTTACTGTGCATGGGGAGGAAAACAAAGGTTTCAGTAGCAAATAACGCAGGCGTGTCTACATCTAAAGCTTGGGCTATTTTTTCCAACATTCGGACGGATGGGAATTTTTTTCCTATTTCGACCATTCCTATATGTGTTGTAGATGTGCCTGCTCTTTCAGCAAGCGTTTCTTGGGAAAAACATCGAATTTTGCGGTATTTTTTGATATTCTGCGCTACCAATTCCTTCAAATTCGTCATTTTGTACCTATAATCTACCAGTTTATATAATATATTATTTACCATCTTGTAGATATTTAGTATAATCTTTGAGATTGTTATAATCTTATAGATGATATTTATGTAAATAAGCCCGTATGGGTTTATATAAATTAAAGGAGGATTTTTTATGAAAAATCTATTTAAAGTTTTCGGCTTAATTGCAATGGCTGCAATTATTGGTTTCTCAATGCTTTCTTGCGGAGGCGGCGGCGGCAGCGGTAACATAAACGGTACTTATTCAGATGAGTACAACATGGCAACTTACACTTTTGAAGATGGCAAGATAAGCATGAAAAGCATGGGTGTAACTTTGCGCGGCACTTACAAAATCGGCGGCGGTAAAATCACAGCTACTTTTGACGGAATTGATAAACCGGATGTTATTAAGTACACCCTTCAAGGCGACAAGCTGACATTGACAATGGACGGGGAAACAACTGTTCTAACTAAAAAATAAGAAATAAGCCCGTATAGGTTTATATAAATATTTAAGGAGAGGTTAATTATGGCTACAGTAAAATTTCACGAAGGAACAAAGTTTCCGACAAGTTTGGACTTGGAAAGTGACGAGAGTATTATCTGGGTAAGGCCGGAGAAAAACGCAATGGGGACGTATATTGCTGATGAGGGTTGTTTGAAGTACCTTTTAGTATTTGCCACGTTTGGCATTTACGCTATTTTCAAACCTTCAAAAGCATGGGCGAATAATTTGGTTATAACCACCAAAAGGGTTGTTTCGATCCCCATTCCTCCCAATAAAAAGAAATGGCCGGTGGAATCTTATTATTATAAAGATATTACCTCAGTAAAACCGGAAGCCGTAGGTCAAAAAGAATCGGACAGAATGCAGAATGCAGCAATGGTTTTAAATTTTAATCCCAATTCTGAGTATAAACATCCCAGAAAAATTACCATATCAATGGAACGCAACTTAAAGAACACTTTGAAGGTATTAGGCCAAGGCGCAATAGAAGGTCTTAATGACTTGGGCAATTCGCTTGGTGAATATAACGCAAGCCAGAAAAGTTACCATAATAAACTTGAAGCTGAAAGTTCAGGCGCGTCGCATTACAAAGAAGTGACTTTTAAGGCGCAGAAATTGGCGCAAAGCGATACAGACATTGAAGGTTTCAGAGATGCAATCATTGAAATAATTTACGGGTGTAAGGAAGCGTCAGAGAAGTAATTAATGGCAAGCCGGATTATTATTTTTTTTGTACGGCTATATCAACAGATCGCTCCAAGAAAAGTCAGGGCGCTCTGCCGGTTTGAACCATCATGTTCAAATTATATGATATTAGCCGTGCAGAAATACGGCGGTAAAAAAGGATTTTTTATGGGCTTGCAGCGTATAGCGAGGTGCAAACCCAATGGAGCTCATGGAATAGATTATCCGTAGAGAGCGATAAACGCAAAATAAATATTTAAGGAGAAAATATTATGGCATGGAATTATGATGACGGCAGAAACGTGTACAGGGCTTCGGACGGAAGCACTTTTACAACGGAGAAAGCGGCGCAGGAATACCAGGATAAGAAAGACGGTAGAACTGCTGAATCGGACAGGATTGCAAGAGAGTACGCAGAAGCGATGGGGAAAATTATCGCTCAGGCATGGGATTTGATTAACAAAGGTCAATGCAATGCAGCAATAAAATATCTTGATGATGAAACAAGCTCGCACGGCAAAGATCATTTTGACGGATACGATATTCCCAAAGGATTTTTACAGCCTTATGCTTACGCCTACGCAGGTATTAACGATCTAAGAAAAGCGATAGAACTAATAAGCGAAGCAATCTTAAGATACCATGAAAAAGCTATCGTTACACTTGATCGCGCATATTTTTATTCGCTGAACAAGCAATGGAAATTGGTGCAATTAGATGCTGAATCCGTTATGAATATGGAACCGGGCGGCGCTGATTTTGGCGATTTAGGCAAAGCTTTTTATTATCGAGGGGTTTCTTTTGAAAACACAGGAGAAAAAGATAAAGCAATTATAGATTATAAAACATCAGCCGATTATAACAATGAAAGGTCGAAAGAAAAATTAAGAAATTTTAGCGTTTCATACAGCCCTAAAAACCCGCCGTATACATTGCAGGGAAAATGGAGAAACGGCATTCTGCTTTCAGCTGTTTCTTTAATAATGGCGTTTAACGCTTTAATGTTTCTTGTTGGACCTTTGATGTTTTTTATCATGATTGGGTTTGTAATTTTTGATATTTGGTTTATAAAAAAATGGAGAAAAACCAGATTAAAAGTATATCCCCGCAAAAAAAAGATGATGGTTACAATTATGCTTTCAGTTATCTTATTTTTTGGCATTGTATATTCTACTACTATTTTAGGTACATTAGGCAAAATAAACGCATGGGAAGCGGAAGTTGCCGAAGCGCTTAAAGATCTTGCAGGGAAGGAATTAACTGTCGAGACGGGAACGCTTAACCTTCGTTCTGCTCCTAACAGTACAAGCAATGTAATAAAAATTTTAAATGAAAAAGATACCGTAACCGCAACAGGCAATGTTTCAGGTTTGTGGGTTCCGGTTGAATCGGGAAGCGATAAAGGTTTTGTTTTTGCTCTATCTACCAGGTTCAATGGTTCTCCTATTATTGACGCATTTCCTTTTGAAGTAACTGCTTCAGCTCCTATTGAAGTGTGGGATGATTATAATCAAAATTATCAGCAAAAACAAACTCTGCCGAGAGGAAAAGTGATTAGGGTCACTTCTAGAAGAGGTGTTTTTAGAGATGGAAAAAGTGTGCTGTACTTAGCTATCGACTTTGATGACAAAAAATATTATTATATATTAAACGAAGAAGCGGAAAAACTTGTTCCCAAGTTAAATCCTGATGGTTCTATTGTATCAAAAAGAGTAAAAGAAGGAGAAATCGCAACAGCAAAAATAGTCCGAGATTGTAATTTATATTCTGATACTAATCAAAAAAGCGCAGTTATAAAAGAGCTTAAAGTAGGCGATGTTATAACAACAACAGGTAATACAACTAAAACTATACTGAACGGCATGACATGGTATGAAGTTACGCATAACGACACAACTGGTTGGATAGGTAACTGGAGCAATTTTGAAAAATAATATTGCGGAATAAAGCACGCAAGGCACAGAGTGATTGGTAGAAAACACTTTGTGCCGAGAACCTTTGGTTCTATGTGTGAAGCTATTTGGTAAATAATTTTTATGGAGGATTTTATGAAAAAGTTTTTATTAGTATTTTTGATGTTGGTAATCGGGACAATGGCATTTGCGCAAACTAGAGAATTAAAAAATGGCCATGTTTACTACTTAAAATCAACAGACGGAAGCGGGCAAGTTCCGCTGTATGATAAATATAAAAGCAGCACTAATCTGTACATCCCTGAAGGAAGAACGGTTTTTTGTCGTGGTTTTAGTAGTCATGATGATGACAAGGTTGGAATCACGTTATCTCCCGTTGGCGAGTATGAAGACAAGATGTATTATGTCTACAAAGAAAATATCGGCGAAGAAACAGAGAGGAGCAAGAGGGTTGGTTCAGGAGTAGGTCTGGCACTTTTAATTCAATTCGGAAAAACAGGTTTAATAGTTCTGCTTATAGTTCTGATGTACAAGCGTAATAAATACCGTTCTGTGCCAAAATATAAAACTTACTACAATGCAAAACGAAAACAATTCCCTTGGCTTGTAAAATGGCTTAAAAATTATCCCGAAATCGAGAAAGAAAAATCAATTGCGGAAGCATCCACAACCGCCCTTGCATCGACTCTTTCGGTAATCGGGATTTTACTTCTTGGCATGTTTGTTAGTTTTATCATTGGCTTCGGTGGTTTTTTAACCGAGATTCTTTGTATAGTTGGCGCTGTTGTAATAAGTGAATTAATATCAAGAAGATGGTCAAATAGTAAAAACCCCGGTATTTTATCTGTAACAGGAGACGAAGGATTAACTCTTGAATGTCCGTCATGCGGCTGTCCTCACGCATGGACATTGCTTGGAACGCAGGATTTTATTAAAGACATCAGTACATCGGAAAAAACAATAACCACAACAATGTCAGACGGCTCCGAAAAAGTCGAAAAACGGACACTAACGGTTTATTACGGCAGACACACAAACGATTTTAAATGCGATAACTGCGGTCACACAATTCATGGAGATGAAGAAAGATCGTGGGTAGACGATCCGCCTAGCACAGACTACATTAAACGCGATCCGCCGAAAAGATTGATATATGATGTCTAACAGCGGACGGCAGAAAATAAAATTTAGAAGGAGAGATATTTATGGCTGATTTTTTAAATAACTGGCAAACGCACATGAGCAAGGCTGGACTCCGTTTAGATGAAGAAATTTACGAACCCGCTGTAGAAGATTGTACCAAAGCTTTAGCTGTAGCTGAAAATGACGAACAGAGAGCTGAAAGCTATTATCAGCGGGGATACGGATATATTGGATCAACAGAATTTGCAATATTACAAGGTGATATGGATAAAGTAAATGACTTAAAAAATAAAGCAACTGCCGACTGGAAAAAAGCGGCGGACTTAGGTCACAATGATGCGGTAAGAACGCTTAAAGAAGTAATAAAAATCAACTACACGCCGCAAAAACCCTCGTCTTCAGGCGGTTCGTCGTCATACTCTGCACCGCCGCCTCCGAAACCTGCGCCACAACCGCAATCACCGAAATATCCGCAAGATATTGAAATAATACTTAGCAAAAATATAAAAAGTGAGGATGAGTTATGGAAATTAGCCGTATATTTTGAGTCCATTGGAGATGAAAAAAATGCAGCTCATTGGTATGATGAACAGATGACATGTATGATTTTGAGTAGGCATACCTCAGAAATTATACTTAAAATTGCTGAATATTATACGAAAGGGTATAGTAAATGGGATTATGATTTAATTAAGGATAGCTTAAAAGATGCAATAGGTCGTGACTCAGGAAATTTTGTTGATGAATTAAAAAAATGTCTTAAAGAATTTAAGAAAAGAAAGTAAAATATTAAATTCTGGTGACACAATGGTGTCAGTCACCTATTAAAATAATACAAATATGCAAAAATAATATAAAAAGAGTTGAACAAATATCGTATTATTGGTATTTTTGCGGTAAATAAAGTTGAAGGAGAGATTTTTATGACAGATTTTGAAATGAGAATGTTGGCTTTTCGACAGGGTCAAGATGATGGTTTTCATGATATTATTTTAATAGACATTTTAACAGAAGCTATATCATTTGCCAGTAATAATAAAGAATATCAAATGGCTTATGGTCTTCGTGGCACAGTTTATGAAAGAATGGGCGAAAAGAGTAACGCAGTATCAGATTATAAAAAAGCAACAGACTATGGCAGTGATGCTGCATTGGAATGCCTTGACCGTTTAGGCATCACCTACACGCCGCAAAAACCTTCATCTTCTGGCGGTTCGTCGTCTTCTTATTCCGGCTCATCATCCAATTATTCGTCACCATCATATTCAACTTCAGCCGGTTCCGCCGAAAAAGGAAATGTTTTTGCGGCGATCCTCTTCGGCATTGCGTCCTGCTTCGGTATTTTCTTTACGGCAATGCTGGTTTCCACGTGGCTTACGGGCGACTGGTCGATCGTTATCACTTTTCTTGCTTTAATCGGCGGTTTCATCGCCACATTCATCTCCTGGCGTAATAAAAAAATGCCGTTGTTTTTTATCATGCTCGCTCTAAGCCTTGTAGGCTATCTCAATTTGTTCGGTATAATCCCCGATCCCGCAAGCGGCGCGAAAACGGAACAATCCGCGTCCGCGACAATAACAAGCGGCTGTAATTTCCGTTCGGGTCCTTCCACGAATGACGCGGTTATAAGGCAGTTGCAACAGGGAGATAAAGTAACATTGACAGGCGAAGTACAGGGCACTTGGACACAGATTTCGCATAACGGGGATACAGGTTGGGTTAGTTCGGAGTTTTTGAATAAGTGAATAAAAATAAATTAGTAGAAGGAGATTTATAAAATGATAAATAAAAAAATCTGTAAAAATTTATACGTTAAAACCATAAAAGGAGAAATTTATGGAAACTAAAAAGTATTGGACTTATGATGAACAAAAGTTCATGCACAGACTCGGATTTATTGGTTACGGTAACCGTGCACATGCCGGATTGGCTTTTTTCCTCTGCATTGTGTTTGGCGTATCCGCTTTTTTTACTGTTTACGGGATTGTGGAAGATTTACTGATAGGAACCGCTGTTTATGATTTCTTTATAGATAGTTACGGAAATTTAATAGCTGTAATGTTTCTTGGTATGGTCATTTCATTTGTCGCGGTTATCTGGAAATATTGGCCCGTAATAATACTATTTATTTTATGTACAATTATAACTGTTTTAATCATCGTTTTCATGGTAAAAAACAGCGGTACTGAAAACAGTAAATATGTTTTTCCGCCTTTTGTAAGAGAAAGATTAGCGCCTTCTGCGGAAAGACTGGAAGAGATAGAAGCGCTTAAAATGGTTCGCTTCGGCAGAGTAAAACCTACAGCAATTGTTAAAGATATCCCCGAAGGCGTTTTTGTTACTATAACAAGGAATATGGAAGACGGAAAAACAAAAGATTATACGATTCGGTATCATAACACGGAGACTAAGTCGGAAAGACCTCACAGCGCTATTGATTATATCGGTTTAAATAGAACCGTTAAAACAATAGCCGCAGGCAATTTAATGTCATCATCGTCACCTAATGCCGATTTTATAAAAGTAATTCCAAAAAAGCAAATTGTTACTTTAACAGGCGGCTTGTCTTCGGACGATTTATTGATGGAAGTGATCCATGAAGGCGATAAAGGCTGGCTTGCTATGGATAAAATGTTTAAGCCGCTTGTAATGCCCGGCATAATTAATTTTACCAAGCTTGGCATAATAGTTATTGTGATTTGTTTTATACCGTTATACTTTTTAAATTTTTTAAGGGCGCTTAATTTTAACAAGATTTATCGCAATCAGGAAATAGATTATTACAAGGCAAAGCGCGCAAAGTTCCCGTGGCTTGACAGATATCTTACAAAAGTAGGAGAGCCTGTCTATGATCATGTAGGCGGCGCTTTTGCTGATATGAATCAAACACTTGGGAAAAACATCGCTATTTATTTATTAACATCTATAGTTCTTGGTTTCCTTATGAATTTATTTATCATGGGCGGCGGCTTCTCCTCAGACGGCGGATTTATACTTTTTAACAGTACAATGAAGGTAATGTGGATAATTGGGATAGTAATAATCCAAATTGTATGGACTAATTCGGTTAAAGAATTAGATCCTTATTCCAACAAAACCGAATGCCCGGACTGCAAATGCCCGCACTGTTATGACATGATCGAAAGCGAAAACTTTTTAGAAAAGGTAGTAACAAAATCAGGGGAAACAATAACAGAGACAACCACAACATATTCAGACGGCTCCAAAAGCACAGCCATCGATAAAACCCCGTATGCATACGATGTCTATTACGGTCGTTCATACGAAAAGTTTTTTTGTTTTAACGAGGACAGAGAAACAAAAAAAGAATATACAAATAAATGGGGAGACTATCCTGAATTGGGGAAAAAGTTTTATCCCAAAAACAAGGATAAACTTGCAGCGCAATAGGAGAACATTTGAGGGGTTGAGTAGTGAAGAATTTTAACCGCGAAGGTTCGCATAAAGGAAAGATAATTAAGAAATAAAGAGAGGTAATGTATGTTAATATTTTTAATTTCTTTAGGTATCGGATTGATGATGTTGTGTTTTGGAATATTTAATACCAGTGAAAAGAAAACTGTCATTCATTGGATTTTAATTATAGTTGGTATAATATTAATTATAATTGGGCTGCCGGGATTACCAGAATTTTTAAATAATATGGTTTAAAGTCATATTTAAGAAGCGTTAAGAAAGTTTCGCATAACGGAGATATTGGTTGGGTCAGTACATCTCTTTAGAGCCGTACTGAGTTTTTGGCGAAAAGAGGGGATGAACGATGAAGAATTATATAGCAGTGGACATTTCTTTTTGAATAAGTTGGGTAATAAATTCAGAAGGGGTTTGATGCAAGGATTTAGCGCGAGCGTCAATAATATGGACAGTTTTCTCATCAAGCAGCAGCATTCTGGCTCGGCGTTCTGTAAAGAAACCACCCTCGCCTTTTCTGATTTTAGGAGTAGTTTTTGTATACAATTCATCCAAAGCAAGTGCTTCTTCTTCTGTCATTTCCGGCATTCTTATCTCCTTTTTCTATATTATCTCACGATATTCTCTTCGGCAAGGCATTGCATGAAATACGTTGATAGAATCATCATCTATCTTATTATACATTACTTCGATCAAATTTCCATTCAGATCGAACCCTATCAAAAGATATTTATTATCAGCATCCTCAATTGGATCTTCATAAATAAATGTCTCAAAAGCCCTCATAATGTCTGCTTCTGTTTTACCATGTCTGAAAGCCGAATTGTTGAATTTAATCAAGGTATACATGGGCATAAGTTAAATATAGTTAGAAAAAAAGGAATTTTCAAGGGATCGTTTGAGGTTATACAATGCTCGCATTTTGGCAACAAAAGTCCATAATTACAAGCGTTTTATCTATATCTTTTTACTTTTTTTGGAGTATATAATTAAATTTAGAATATCCGGTACTTGTAATAATATTTTAACGGTAGAACCGTAGAAGGAGAATATTTTGAAGAAAGAGCAAAAAGTAAAAACGCTAAGAGAGATTTTTATGGAAAATGAATTACCTCTTGCCGGAAAATCTGAATTAGATTTAAAATACGAAGAGGCTATCGAAATCATTTTAAATGCCGACGCGATTGAAGAAACAGCATTTGATATCGATGATATAGAAGAAAGAGATCGAGTATTTGATAAAATAAAAAAAGATTGGGCAGAGGCATATTCAATATTTGAAGAACTCGGCAAAGCCGATCATGCCGAATCGTTATTCAAAATAGGTCTTTGCTGTTGTTATGGAATTGCTCAAGCGGATAGTAAAAATAATTACCAAAAAGCCGCCGAATATTTCCGAAAAGCAGCCGCGCTGGGACACAAGGGAGCAAATGAAATGCTTGAGGAGCTTGAGGAGGAACAAAAAAAACCAAAGTATAACTGGGACGCATGATAACGCATCGGTATAAAAGCGTATATGCAAGAGTGCCGGATATAAATATTAAGTAAGGAACGAAAAGGAAAAAATATGGACGAAAAAAATTAGATGAAGTAGCAGAACTTTATCAAGCAGGACGTTAGTTTTAGATAATAAAATTAGGAGTAATAAAAATGGAATTAAAAGATTTCACGGAAGCGGAAAAAGAAATTTTAACATTGGCGGTTTTGAAGGTAGGTAATTATTTTACTGAAAAATTAATTCTCAGTTTTACAAAATTGTCAGAAGAAGAAACGGAAAGAGCATTAAATAGTTTGATTGCTAAAGGTATCGCTTCAATAAAAAAACCTATTTCGGGAGAAACCTCTTATAAATTTACATACGGACTGCGTGACGGCAAATTTGTCGATATGAAACAAGAAGAAGATAGATATTGGGATGATTATCAAGATTTTTTACGCGGTACGGTGTGCCCATAAAAGAACGTTATAAGCTAAAATAATAAAAACGGAAGTAAGAAAATGTTAAAACTGGAAATTACAATGGAATCGCAGATTGGTGACAGGAAACATTATATCAGGAGGAGTTTCCCTGCGGAAAAGGGAGTTTACGAATTAAGTAACTACGGGTATCCGTACAACAAGTACAGAAAATTCGAGATTTATTATCTGATCGGAATGCCGTCCGAAATTCGATTATGAACCGTTGGTTTGTTTGCAGGTTACCGGTACAGTAAAATAAAGAAGGAGAAAAAATGAAACAGGGAAACAGTAACAGTAACCTCGCCAATTGCGGGTATGTTGCCTTGCATGAAGGGTGGATTTACTACACCAATACCGCAGACGGCGGCGCGCTTTACAAAATAAAATCTGACGGCACTGAAAAACAAAAACTCAGCGGAAATAAATGCTGGTCTATTAATGTTGCAGGTCAGTGGGTGTATTACATCAACAGCGATGATGAAGGTAAAATTTATAGAGTACGCACAGACGGCACTGATGATCAATTGTTACACGACGATCCTATGACAGAACATCTTTACATTGCAGACGGTATAATGTATTTCACCAATGGTTGGAATTTATATAAATTATACAAGATGACTGTTTCCGATGAAGGAGTCGGAGAAGAACAGAAAATTTGTTCTGACGGCTGCCGCTGCGTCAACATCGAAGACGGCTGGGCGTATTATACAACAAGCGACAACAAACTTTACAGAATAAAAACAGACGGCACAGAAAAAACAAAATTGTCTGACAGATGGGCATGGTGGGTCAATGTAGAAGATGGTTGGATCTACTTTTATGATATAGATAATGGTTATGCCCTGATTAAACTCCGCGTTGACGGGAAAGAAGAGCAAATACTCCCTGCAAAACCTGTTGAATTTATTAACGTAACTGAGGGCTGGATCTATTATAGTGACATAGGCGGCGATGACGAACTTTACAAAATGCGTACAGACGGAACAAACAAACAAAAACTAAACGATGAAGAAAGCACTCATATCAACATCATAGGAGACTGGATCTATTACCGCAAAGGCCACTATGATGATAATATATATAAAATGCGCACAGATGGGACGGAAAAAGAGACAGTAGAATGAACGAAGTTTGCACATTCTATGCGATTGGAAAATCTCAAAAAGAACTGCTGGCTTATGACGGCTCTTACGACGGAGAAGGTTATTTTTATACAGACGATTTATTTTTATGCAGACGCTATAATAAAAATGAAGCTTTTATAGCCGCTCTGGAAATGAAATTTAAATTTTTCCTTGTTGAGATTACAAAAACAGACGGTAATTACAAAAAAGAAATTTCAGAAATGGAATTTCCGGCAGAGCCTCCGGCAGGAGAATTAAGTCAGTGGAATCATACTTGCGCTTTAGGCGGAATATCGGAAGGGCTTTCAGATGAAAAATTAAAATCGCTTATTAAAGCTCTTCAAAAACATCCTTATTTTAAAAACGAATATTTTTCTTTGGATAAGACTTCAATTATGAAAAGCCGGTATTCTTTTCTCTCTGAATTTGAACATTATCATGCATATAGAAGTGGAATACCGGGTCATCCGCATGAAAATGATTTTTTAGCGCGTTTTAATAGCACAACAGAGCAGAGAAGTTCGCTTTCATATAAAAATTGGGAAATTTACAATTGCACTTTTGAAGATCTATATAACCATTGCAGGAAGTTTTTTATAATTAATAATAACACGGTAAGGCAGTACATACGCTTTGCTCTGGAATGGAACTGGGATCAACATTTATATTATATAAAAGAAGCGTTGAATGAAGGCTATATCAGTAAGAAAGTACGCCCGGAAATTCAAAAAATAATTAATAAATGGTACCGCCCGATGGAAGTAATAAAAAATCAAGACGGAAGTTATAAGGCTTCATGCACCGCAACATGCAAGGACGAAATTTACCGTCTCGATGTTAATGTTGATAAAACAGGCACGCTTACAATTTTAAAGGTAAACACTTTAGCAGAAAATGTTTTTGAGATTGATAATTCATATTGATGATGGCTATCGTTTTCCTGATGTTTGCTCCTGATTTTTCTCTATAAATTTAAAACGCAAAAAAGTCCAAAAATACCGTATATTCTCCAATAATTTGCAAAAAAGATAAGAGGATTTAAAAAAACGCAACAAAAGTCCATAATTACAAACGTTTTGTATATATCTTTTTTGTTTTTCTTGGAGTAATAATTAGGTTTAGAAAGTATTTTCTAGTCTAAAATTATAGGAGATTTTATGAAAAAACTATTTTTGATTTTTGGAATTATAGCGTTATTTACAAATTGCGCTACGGTTGCTATCGTCCCTGATGAACTTGACATGGCTATCAGAGACGCTTCGGACTATCTTAATGATAATATTCCGAAAGGCAGTAAAATTGTTGTACTAAACATGCAGTCCGATTCTGCGGCTTTATCTGATTATGTCATAGATGAATTAATATCAAACGCCGTAAATGATAGGATATTTACTGTTGTAGATCGGGCGCAGCTTGATATAATTCGAGTTGAGCAAAATATACAACATTCAGGTGAGGTTGACGATAAAGACGCTCTTGCCATTGGTAAATTTTTTGGAGCGCAGTTTATTATTTCAGGTACGATAAGCGAACTTGCAGACCGTTTCCGTATGAGGATTAGAGCCATGAATGTGCAGACTGCACAAGTGCAAGGTCAGTATAACCGCAATATAACAGCAGGTAAAACGATTATGGCTTTAATGCATTCCTCTTCAAGAGGTAACAGAGTCGTTACATCTGTTGCGTCAACTAGGCAGACAACACAAGCAGAAACAAATCCAAGACAAGCAACGCAAGCGGATACAAGTGTAAGACAGGCAACACCTACTTATAAAATAGGTGATACCGGTCCTGCCGGCGGTTTAATTTTTTACGATAAAGGCAACAGTATAGGTGGCTGGAGATATTTAGAAGCTGCACCTGATGATTTAGGTCCTTCTATTTTTTTAACGGGAGCAGAATTGGATAAATTACCCAAAAACTTGTTTGATTTATGGGAAAGAACAATGGATGATAGCGGACGCGGAGTCGGCAAAGGTAAATACAACACAGAGTATATTATGCAAGTAGCGCATGCGAGAGGCGGCGGTTTCGGCTGGGCAGTGCAGCGCTGCGACATATACGAATCAGGCGGCTTTGATGATTGGTTTTTACCGTCCAGAGACGAATTAAATTTTATGTACGGCAACTTGTATATGCGCGGGCTAGGCAATTTGAAACCGGAAGAATACTGGTCTTCATCAACTTGGACAGATACCTGGGGCTCTTATAGAGCATGGTATGTAAATCTTTATGACGGCAAACATGATAATCAAAACGCAGGGAAGCAACGCCGTATCCGTCCTATCAGGCAGTTTTAATAATTCAGCATCAACGCTGATCCTGATGGATATAAGAAACTTTCTCAAGATGTATTATTACTAATTGTAGTTAATGCTAATTTGTGTAATAATATCCAAAGAAGGAAGGATAAAATATGATATGTCTAAACTGTGAAGCCGAATGGAAAATAAAGGATGATGCCGCCCCTCCGGCAAAATGCCCGTTTTGCGGGGAAAACCCTCAGGAGAAAAAACCGGAGCCGAAGTCTTACGATAACTCAAAAGACGCGCTTGCCGCCATTTTTAAACAATTCGGCGCGGATGTCCTGCTAGGTAAATTAAACTCTTATTTTGCGGATTTTGCCCCATCAGTTAATAATAACGTGAAAAAATTGGTTTATTCAGTTAATGACAGCGGCGCGTCAAAAGCTTTAAAAGCAAGTTTGAACGGCTCGCAGGAAGATAAAGAAAGAGCGGTAAAACTTGCGGTAAGAAACCTGACAGACGCTTTTATTGCGCAGGAAATGGCGGAAAATATTATTTTTGAATTTACAAACGCTTTAGGCTGGAAAATTGCAAAACCCGCACCTAAACCGGCACCTGCGGCACCTGCGCCTCAGCCTCAACCCGCACCTGCACCTGTTAATAAAACTGTATCAAATAATCAAACCGCGTCGAATCAAACAACATCGAATAATCAAACTACTGCAGCAGCACCTGCGCCTATAATTATTAAACCTCTTAGCCCTCCGACTGAAAAAGTTGTAGAAATAATAAACGTTACCAAAGTATATGACGGAGGTATCCGCGCTGTTGATAATATCAATTTTGTTGTTGGACGCAAGGAATTTGTTGTTATTTTAGGTCCGTCAGGCTGCGGTAAAACAACGCTTCTTAAGATGATTGTCGGGCACGAACCAATCACCAGCGGTCAGCTAAAAATTATGGGAGAAGTATATAATAACGATGTTAAACGCGTGGATCGGAATATCTCTTATACATCTCAGGATTATATTAACAGTGAGAAGCGCGAATCCAAAGTACCTTTACTTGGTTCTTTGCAGGCAAAGGCACGCTTAGAAGAGGGAGCTCTTGCTTTCGGAATGACCGTCTATGAAAACATTGCGTATGAATTGCAAAGCAAAAAAGTGCCGAAAGCAGAAATTGAAAAGAGAGTTAATGAAGCGGCAAGAATATTGGACATGGAAAAGCTTCTTGATCGAAAACTTACAGCTCTTTCCACCGGTCAGATGAACCGGGTAGCGATGGGACGGGCGATGGTTCGTAATCCTTATGTTTATATTTTTGATGATGTTTTAGCATGCCTTGATCCCGGAGTTCGTGCAATGATGAGAGCGGAATTTTCAGATATGCATCTCCGCTTAAACGCAACTACAATTTTCGCTACCAAAGATTATAATGAAGCTATGAGTATGGCGACTAAAATTATTGTTATGAAAGACGGAAAAATCGAGCAAATTGAATCGCCTCTTTACATCTACAACCATCCGGCTAATTACTTTGTCGCTAGATTTATGGGAAACCCGTCTATGAATATTCTTTATGTAACAGTGCGAGAAGAAAGCGGTTCCATCATGCTTGATGAAGGATCGTTTAAAATTAAAGCTGATCCTTCTCATTATGTACATCTTAAAAGTTACGTCGGACTGAAAATCCATTTTGGAATCCGCTCTGAAGATTTAATTTTATGTGAAAATAATACCGCCAACAGTATCGCCCTCAAAATAACTGTAGTTGAACCCTTAGGCTCTGATATTAATTTAAGGCTTACAACCAATACTCAGCCCTTAATAGCCCGCACACATGCCAACCCTTCCTTCAAAGTCGGCGATACAGTATATTTTGTTCCCAATATGAATAAAGCGCGTTATTTCGATTGTGATACCGAAGTATCGATTCTTCCCTTACCGGTATAATTTTAAAAATTAATATATACAAGGAGTTTTTATGGCAGATCAATACAAAATGACGTTTAACTATTTGTTAACGCACCGGGAAATACCAATGCAGTATTTCGGAGCATTAGATGATTTTTATAAAAAAATCTTACCCGATCCGCAAATGATGCAAAAGTTTTTATTATTTTCGTATAACAGAGCGAAATATTTTGCAATGGAAAACCCTGATATAGAACCTGCTTTTGAAATAGATGAATTTAAAATGTTTATGTACGGCAAAGATAACAAAAACATCCTTATTATAAATATGCCTCAAATTAAAACACCGCCAGAAAGTTTTCAAATTGCGATCCCTGCAAGCCGCGAAAAAGCCGGATACTACGCATGCGAACTTTCCTTTGACCCGATAAAAAACGAACCCTGTTTTATTTTAGGCGAATGGAACGCAGAAAAAAAACATTCAAATCACGGCATAATAAATGTAACAAACGAAAACAGCTTCGCAGAAACGTTGTATGGGATTGTTTACGGGAAGTAAGGTGAAGGAGAAAAAAATGGGAAATTTTGAAAGTTCAAAAAGATCGGTAACTGTGTATTTTTTAATAGATGTATCAGGCAGTATGGATGGGGAAAAAATGGACAATTTAAATAATTTTTTCAGGGAACTTATACCGGAAATCAAAGAGATACCGACAGAAGATACAGACATTCAAGCAATTAAAATTGCCGTTCTTGAATATTCTTCCGGTGCAACATGGATTACTTCTTCCGGTCCTGTTCCTGCAGATGAATTCAATTGGAAAAATGTTTATCCTGGAGGTGTAACGGATTTAGGAGCTGCTTTAAAAACGCTTAATGAAAAACTTTCTGCTAGCAAAGGTGACTCTGTTCTAAACAGGCTATTCATTTTATTTACCGACGGCTCTCCCACAGATATGTGGAAAGCTGAATTAGCCAAGTTAAAAGAAAACGAAAAGTTTAAAAATGGAATGAAGATAGGTATCCCAATCGGAGATATTGCAGATATAGATGTTCTAAATGAATTTACAGGATCAAAAGAACTGGTTTCCGAAAAATATTACAATATAAATCAGATATGCGGTTTTATTTATAAAAGCATGACTGCATACGGAACAAGAGCAAGTTCATCTATGCCTTAAAAAAGGTTATAATGGGAAATTCAATAACACTCAAAAGAATACCGGAAATGATTTTGAGTATGAGTAACGGATTGACAAGTGCTTTTGTAAGTACCTTTGGTTTGAGCGGCTCAATAATTGCAAAAACAGAACAAGAAAAAAAACTTGTTATATATATTTTAGAAAAAAATCAATCTGTACTCGGCATTGGTTTTGTCGATTTTGATATAGGCTCAATGCCCTGGGATTTAAAAAATTTAGAAGATAATAAAAATTTTGTTTTCTCAATTTTAGACGGAATGAGAAATAAATCAGGATGGGAAAAATTACCTTTTGCTCCGAATGAAGAAATGCTTAACAGATGTATTTGCGAATTTAAAAATATGATTTTAGAAATGAAAACTGAAGATATCAATGTTATAGAAATAAATGAATGGCTAAAAAATCCAAAATTAAACGATCTAATTAAAAACGGCTTTCCCTTATGCCCATCTCATAAGGTATTAATGACAATTTACGCTTGTCAAATTTGTACTGATTGGTAACTTACCCTTTTAATACTTCTTCTTCCGCTTCTTCTTCAAATTGACGGGTGTAAAGCTTGAAATAATGCCCGCGCTTATTCATTAATTCGCTGTGCGTCCCTCTCTCGATTATTTTTCCGTCATCGACAACAAGAATTATGTCAGCGCCGCGGATTGTGGAAAGACGGTGGGCGATTACAAAACTTGTGCGCCCTTCAAGCAAGGTGTGAATCGCATTTTGCAGGAGCATTTCCATTTCCGTGTCGATGGAACTTGTCGCTTCATCAAGAATGAAAAGACGCGGGTCTGCAAGTACCGCGCGCGCAAAGGAAATTAATTGCTTCTCTCCTGTAGAGAGCCTGTCACCTCCTTCTCCAGCTTCAGTGTCAAAACCTTTTTCCATCTTTTCGATAATTTTATCAGCGTGAACAATTGCGGCTGCTTTTTCAACTTCTTCGTCTGCCGCGTCGAGTCTGCCGTAACGGATATTTTCCCTTATTGTGCCGGAAAAAAGGTGAGGGCTTTGCAGTACGTAACCGAATGCGCTGTGAAGCCACAACTGGCTGCGCTCGCGGTAATCTTTCCCGTCAATTAAAATTTCACCTTCAGTCGGTTCGAAAAAACGGCAGACAAGATTTACAAGCGTGGATTTTCCCGCTCCTGTTTCACCTACTATCGCAACATAAGTTCCGGCTTTAATTTTAAGGTTAAAATTTTCAAGTACATTTCTATGACCGTCGGGATAAGAAAATGTCACGTCACGGAATTCTACATCGCCTGTTATTGTTTCCCAGTTTTCTTTTTTTGGAAAGAAGGTATCGCCGTATTTTTCGATTACTTCAGGTTTATCGGTTATTCCCGGCATTTTTTCTAGAAGATCTGTAACGCGCTCGACATTCGCTTGAGTGGAAACAAAATCTGTAAAAATACGCGCGATATTTTGAATGGGCCAGAAAAAACCTCCTGCGTATTGAAGGAAAATCGCGAGAATTGCAAGGTCAGCTCCAAGATAAATAATCTCCCATCCCCCGTAACTTAAAACAGCCGCTGTTCCAAGACTTCCGATAAAAAGCGATACCGGAATAAAGATCGATTTAAGACGCGCCATTTTTACCGCGTTTGTGCGGTATTCAGAAGTTATTTGTGAATATTCTTTAAAACTTTGTTCTTCTGCGGTAAGAACTTTTACAGTTCTCGCGCCTGTTATCCCTTCGTTCATCGCTCCTGTCATTTTTGAATTTAATTTTCGCAAACGGCGGTTAAGCGGAAGGATACGGCTTTGGAAGAACCATGTTAAAAGGGCAAGCAGAGGAATTGTAGCGCAGACGATAAACGCAAGTTTCCAATGAACAATAAACATCGCAATCACAGCTCCTATACAATAAAGCACAGACCAAGTAAAGTCGATCAGCCCCCATGCGACAAGGTCCCCGATCTTGCTTGTGTCAGAATTGGTACGCGCCATTAAATAACCGACAGGGGTTTTATTATAGTAAGAAAGGCTTAACTTTTGAAGATTGATAAAAACCGCATTCCGCATTCTGCGGCACATTCCTGTTTCCGATCTTAAACCTAAAGAAACAAAACCGAATACATTAAAAGCCTGTACGGTGACAAGAAAAAGCATAAATGCAAGTAGCCCCCAAAGACCGTCAAGAGTTTTCGGCTGTATATTATTTTTAATAGCGAGACCAAGCAGTAAAGGAAAGATGACATCTACAATTGCGACGCTTAACATTAAAAGCATGCAAAAGATTAAATTCTTTTTTTCCGATAAAATAAAAGGAAACATTTTTTTCCAAATCGAAAAAGACATGGGTTTGTTATAATCAAAATCTTCGTAATCAGCCATTATTTTCCCCGTTGTTTTCTGTACCGACAGCTCTTTGAGGCTCGCTGTAAGCGCCGTTAGGTGAAAACTGTTCTAAACCTTCAGCTTGAAGTTCATAAATACGGCGGTAAGTGCCGCCCCTTTCCAATAATTCAAGGTGAGAGCCGATGTCTTCTATTGTCCCGCCTTTCAAAACTAAAATTTTATCCGCCTGCATAAGGCTTGAAATACGGTGAGAGATAATTATTACAGCCGCGTCTTTTACACGATGGCGCAAAGCGGCGCGTATACGGTTATCTGTTTCTGTATCAACAGCAGAAAGGCTGTCATCAAATATCATAACAGGCGCGTTCCCTGCAAGCATACGCGCGATAGAAACTCTTTGTTTTTGCCCGCCCGAAAGCGTGACGCCCCTCTCCCCTATAATAGTGTTGTAGCCGTCTTTAAAATTTTCGATAGTGTCATGAACCATCGCTACAGACGCCGCGCTTTGAAGTTCCGCCATTTCAATGGAACCGTGCGTTTCTAACGAACCGCGCGAGATGGCGATATTTTCCTTGATTGATTTTGAAAAAAGGAAAGGCTCCTGGAGGCAAAGCCCGATATTCTTCCGTAAGTGTGATCTTGCAATGCGGCGGATATCAATACCGTCAATGGTGATCTTCCCGCACTCTTCCTTTAAATCGTATAAACGGCTTAATAAATGAACAAGAGATGATTTTCCCGATCCTGTCGCGCCTAAAATCGCCAAGGTTTCACCGGGCTTTAAGGTGAAAGAAATGTCGTGTAACACAGGTGAAGCGTTTTCATCTTTATTTTCACTGTAAGCAAATCTTACTTTATCAAAACAAATCTCCCCCTTAATTTCAGGATAAAGCGAATCAGGAGGATCTGTTTCCTGTTCTGCCGAAAGAATTTCGCGGATACGATCTATTGCAACTTTTGTTTTGGAAAGATCGGAAAGGATGCGTCCAAGCTGTCTTATCGGCCAAATCATCCAGTTGCAATAAGCGTAAAAAGCGATAAAAGCGCCCGGGCTTAACTCTCCGTGAACACAGCGGAAGACCCCGGCGCCTATAATGATAGTAAGCTGTATACTGCTTAATAAATCACCTGTTCCCCAAAAAACGCCGAGCATCTTTCCAATGTTGTTCCAAATATCCGCATAATTTTTGGTTTTTTCTGAAAACTTTTCAACTTCCCATGCTTCTCTGCCGAAGGCTCTTACAACGCGCACGCCTGTATAATTTTCCTGCGCCGCCGCTTGCATGATACCTTCCGCCGCATCTGCTTTTGCAAAGTTGCGGCTAACGCGGCGAAAGTAGAAGATGGAAAAGATTAATATTAAAGGAATCATTACAAGCGAAATTAAAGTCATGTAAACATCCATCAGAAGCATCATTACAAGCGCGACAAAAAAAATACAAAATGTCCGAAGCAATTCGCTGAGATTTTCCTGAATAAAATGGCAGATATTATCAACATCAGTAGTGCAGCGTTGTATTATATCTCCGGTTTGACATTTTACATGCCATTCCCAAGGTAATTTTTGAATATGTGAATATAAGGTATTCCTCAAGTTAAATGATACAGTCTCGCCGATTTCAAGCCCTGTGTATTGACGGACAAGATTAAAAAGTTCCGAGATAACCGCCATGGAAATAATTACAAGCGCGCAAATCCAAATATTCTGCCTGAGCAGATCGATGCCGCCAAAACTTTCGATAATACGTGTAATAAAGGCTTGCGGTTTTAACGCTTCTTTTCCGATGACCGAATCGATTGTATATCGGATAATCTGAGGATTTAAAAGTGAAAAAGCTACAGTCGCTAAAGTCGCGCTCCCGCAAATCACAAGCCGTAATTTCCGTTCTTGTGCGGCGGCTACTAAACCAATTCTTGTCCCTTTCCATGGTAATAACACGGGGTTTTCTCCATTGTATTTTCTTATTTACAATTATATTAGATTTAAATAATAATGAATTAACAAAAATGATCATAGATATTTTTTTTGAACAAATTTAATAACAGTGAAGAGGATTTCTTGGTATCAGCCGGGTTATAAAAGAATTTTCCCCAGTTCGGTTTTCCAATCATCTGTTTTCATAATAACAGATCTGACGCCGAGCGCTTCAATACGTTTTGTTTTTGCAATTTCGTCACTGGAAGTTACTACAATTACGGGTGTTTTTTGCGGTAAAGTCATCAAACGCTTGAGCAGTTCCTCGCCGCTCATATCAGGAAGTTCAAGACCTGTTATAACAAATGTCGCTTTGCCGTTTGCAACCGCTTTTACAGCATCCTCGCCTTTATCAAAACTTTCACATTCCAATCCTTTTTCCGAAAGGAAAGACTTCATCAATTTTCGGAAAAATTCGCTGTTATCTACATGGATTACGTGCTTCATGTTTTACCTCTTTATTTTTAATTTTACATCAACATTAGTAGTTTGTATATTAAAATTAATAGAGGATTATATGTCAAAATAACATAAAAATATTGTTTTATTTTAAAACGAATTGTAACGCGCGCCGGCAGCAGGAACTTTGTTTTTAACAATAGCAAGCCCGCTTACCGTCATTATCCAGAAACCTTTTTTTCTAAGTTCTTTTATTATATCCGGTAAAGCCGCCATAGTATTACCTTTGGATGTATTGTTGTCATGTAGAATTATTATGCCGCCGTCTTGCGGATTAGAAAGGACGCTGTTTTTAATTGAGGTTGGTGTGTGACCGGTACCGTCCCAATCGTTATGCACAACTCCGTCAATAAGAGCCATGTTCATATTTTTACATACTTGGCTTAGATTAGTTCCATGATGAAGATTCGGCGCACGGAATAATTGCGGGTTTACTCCTGTTATTTCTTTTATCGCCGATGATGCGGCATTTAAATTTGATGTTATTTCATCAATAGATGATGATCCTAAACTGTTATAATTATCTGAATGATTAGCAAGTTCATGACCTGCCGAGAAAACCGCCTGCGCTGTTGATTTATTATTACGTAGATTACTTCCAATTAAGAAAAAAGTCGCTTTTACTTTTAATGTATTGAGTGTTGCAAGCAAGGCTTCAGTTCCGCCGCTTGCCGAAGGAGGGCAAGGTCCGTCATCAAAACTCAACGCGATATATTTGCTTGGCTTTTGGGTGTATCCGTAATTTTTCCAGTTGGCTGAAATATATTCTTCAATTTCCGCTTTTGTAGTGAAATTAATTTCTGATTGTTCTGTTTTATTATCACTGGTTTGAGGTACTGCGCTGCATCCTGTTAAAATTATAGCCATAATAATCCCTGTTGTAATAATATATAAGTTTTTCATATTAATCCCCTTAATACAATATATTAAAAATTATAAGTACAGCCAAGGAATTATCTTTCAAATAATTCTTTTAATTCTTCGTGAGTCATCCGCGCAAGCCAAGACTCTCCTGATTTTACCGTCATGTCGGCTAACTCCTGTTTACTTGCCAGCATCGCGTCAATTTTTTCTTCAAAACTGTTTTTCGTGACAAAACGATGAACAAAAACTGTCTTCTTCTGCCCGATTCGAAATGCCCTGTCTGTCGCTTGATTTTCCACTGCCGGGTTGTACCATAAATCGTAGTGGATTACGCGGCTTGCAGCGGTAAGGTTTAGACCAAGACCGCCCGCTTTCAAACTGATCAGCAATATCTTCGCCGAAGGATCATTTTGAAAAGCGTCTGTTATCTGCGCTCTCTTTTCCTGCCCGAGACCGCCGTGATAGAGCAGAGGCGCTTCTCCTAATTCTTTTTTTATGATCTGTTCAAGACAATACAAGGTTTCAACATATTGACTGAAGATAAGGGTTTTTTCCCTGTTTGCAAGAATCTCTTTTAACAGAGTGATAAGCAGCTGAGCTTTACCTGAAAGTTCCATTATTGCAGGGCTTTCCTTGTCATAAACACGCGGATGATCGCAGATTTGTTTTAATGAAGTTAAAAGATAAAAAATTAATGATGATCTTTCTTTCGCTTCCAATTTTTTTGATTTTTCTATTGATTCCGATACGACAGTTTCATAAAAAGCCGCTTGTTCTTTTTCAAGTACCGCATATTCTGTTGTAATAATTTTTTCCGGTAAATCTTTTATAATTGTTTTATCTGTTTTAAGCCGCCTTAAAAGAAAAGGGGATGTGATCTTTTGAAGGTTTTGCGCTTTTTCTTTATTGCGCATAACTTCGATAGGGATACGGTATTGTTCTTTAAATTTTACAGCGTCTCCCAGATAGCCGGGCAGGATGAAATCAAAAAGAGAGCGGAGGTCTTCCAAACGGTTTTCTACAGGCGTTCCTGAAAGAGCTAACTTATATTTGGATTTTAAGTTTTTAATAGTGCGTGAAATACGTGTTTGTGAATTTTTCATCAAGTGAGCTTCGTCAACAAGAAGGAGGGAAAAACTTCTTTTTTTTAACTTCTCTGAATCGCGTACCGCTGTTTGATAAGTAGTGAGAAACACTTCGTATTTATTATCTATCTTGCGCCCTGCTCCATGATAGCGTGTTACTTTTAATGACGGCGAAAAACGGCTGAGTTCTTTTTCCCAATTGCAGAGCAGGGCGGCAGGAGCGACAACCAGGCAGCCTTCACCTAACAAACCCTCTTCTTTAAGGCGGAGTATCGCAGTTATGGATTGTATTGTTTTTCCAAGCCCCATGTCGTCTGCAAGTATGCAGCCGAAACCGGAAAATAACAGGGAACAAATCCAATTGTAACCTCGTACTTGATAAGGGCGTAATTCCGCGTTGAGCGAAGAGGGGATAGGGAAATTTTGTTCACGGAAAAGCTTATCGATTGCTTTGCGCAGGTCAAAAGCGAGAACGGAATCGCCGTTAAAGTGCGCTTTTAAAAAATCATTTAAATCCGGAGATGAAGATTTTGCTTTTTTCAGTAATCGTGAAAATTCATCTGCCTGCATTTTTACAAAGCCGTCTTTGAAACGGACAAGAGCGCGTTTTATTTTTACAAGTTTTTCAAATTCACTGAGCGGCATTACTTCATCGCCTATTGCAACTTGCCACTCAAAATCCTGTAAACTGTTTAAATCAAGATATTTTACCAATGAAGAATCGGTTTTCCCTTTAATAACAAGGCGTGGTTTTAATTCCCTTACAAGGGCTTTTGGAAGATTAACAGTTAAACCCAAGCGCGTAAGAAGATCTGAAGCGGAATCTAAAAACGCTATAAGGCGCGCTTCTGAAAGAGGGATATTTTTATTTTTAAGAAGTTCCTTTATTTCAGGAAGATAATTTGATAAAGCGATAGGAGCGCGAAGAATATTAATATCGGAGCATTTCGCTATAGCGGTTTTTTTTACCCCGTCTTCGTTTTCTGTTATTACATCCATTGATATGCCGAAATTTAATGTTTCCTGAAAAAAATCCTGCTGAATTTCACGCTCACCTGTTATTGTATCTCTTTTCGTTATATCTTTAATATTAATCGCATAACGGTAAGCGGAAAAGTTGATATGAAGGACGGAAAGCCATCGGTCTATAGCCATAGGCAGAGACCGTTTAGCAGGGGAGGAAACATCGGCAAACATCCCTAAAAAGAAAAGATTTAAAAGTTGTTTGTATTCATTGCTTCCTTCTTTATTTAAATTGCTTTTAAAGATCATGTACTTGTGCCTGATCCATTCGTTTAAAAAAGAAGACGCGAGTATATCTACAACGCTTTTCCCGCAAACTGTCCGGTTTCCGGTTTTTGCATGTTTGTTAGTTAAATCAATTTTAAAAACTTGTTTTTTTTCTAGCATTCCGCATTCACGATCAGCGATTTTTTGAAGAATTTCCGAGACTGAAGGTAAGGTTTCAAAAGGGCGCCAGATAATTTTTAAGGTATCATCAATATCATTTAAGACATAAGGGATAAAAGCGCACGCGGAACATAAAAGGTTTAAAGCTTTAAAAAGATAAAATAAAAAGTTATAAGAAAGTGTTCCATCATCAGAAGAAAAATGAACAAAGTTGTTAAACGCTTCAAATAGCGTATATCGTTTAGTGTTGCCGTTAATATCTTGCGCTTGAAGGACAGGTTCTGCGCCGGGGGCAAGGTTTGTACAGATGATATTCCAATGCGAGCGTGAAAAATCATGTTCAATTTGTGAGAGTATTTCTTCATCTGTTTGTTCCCAATTATTTGTATGTATGTAACTCATACATAGATGATAAAACTCCGCCATCACAGATGTAAAATCCCTTTCGCAAAACGGAGGATTTGGCGGCAACAGGGAAGTGATAAGTTCAGCGCAGTTCGGGATTTCTTCCAATTCAATTTCTTTATCAACATTAATTATTAATTTTTCTTTTGTTACAAATTTAATTGTAAAAGGAGGGGCGATATTGTGTACCGCCGCATTTCCGAATCTGCTTGATAAATCCATGCCGCGCAAACGAAAAAGAACTTGCGGATCAGAATCAATTTCCCTTGCGATTATGTAATAAAGAGCCGCCATATGTTTACAAGGATCGCCGTAATCAGGGCATGAACAAGACCTTTTCATTTCGCGCCAGCTTCGGGGAATTAGATTAATTTTTTTACTTTTAAGTTTTTCTAAAAAAGTTACAGGCAATTCACCTGCGGAAATTTGCGCTAAAAGCGGAGGATCTTTTTCGATCATATTATAAACTTGTTCAGCTTCAGCAAGGGGAGGGAATTTTATCGCAACTTTGTAAAAAGGCTTATATTTCCCTTCGACCTTCGCAAGAGCGCACCCTTCTGTCAACTCAAGGGAAAGCACCTTGCCTGCATTTGCGTAACGTCTGCCGCGCTCAAGCCTCTCTCCCATTTTATAGCTGTCAAGCACGTCAATAAACCATGAGCCCCAAGGTGTGATGCCGTATTGGTTTTTCATTAAGATATTATAATGTAATTTTATGGATAATTAAATATGGGTAATTCTATTATTGGCAGAAAATACGACACTTTCAAATGAACAACAGGCGGGTTATTCGGATGTAATATTAGGTGTCATTCCCAAACCTTTCCGCAATCCCGGTAAACAAATCTACCAATAAAGGATCAAAGTGCGTTCCTCTTCCTTCCTTAATAATGCCAACAGCTTCTTCATGAGTAAAGGCTTTTTTATAAGGTCTTACAGAAATCAACGCATCGTAAACATCGATAATCGCCATGATGCGGGCGGGCAGGGGAATCTTATCGCCTGCTATACCGTAAGGATAACCTTTGCCGTCCCATTTTTCATGGTGATAAACTGCGAATATATATGCGTAATCTAAAAATTCGCGCTCCCCTGTTTTTTCTTGAATCTTTTTTATAATTTCACCGCCGTAAAGCGTATGTTTTTTCATTATGTCAAATTCTTCATCGGTTAATTTTCCGGGTTTGCGCAGTATACTGTCGTCTATCGCTATTTTGCCGACATCGTGAAGCTGTGCGGATAATACCATTTGTTCTATGTTCCATAAGGCTGTTTGTTCTTTGTATAAACCGCTTTCAAGAATAACCTTTGCGAAAAATTTTAAATACTTGCTTGTTCTTGAAATATGCTCGCCTGTCGAATCGTCCCTGCATTCAACAAGTTCCGCGATTGTTTCCATTACTGCGTTTTTTAGTTCGACTATCGTTTCTGTTTTCTTCTTTACCATCTCTTCAAGATTATCATTATAATTTTTAAGTTCATTTTTTTGATGTTCGATTTCTTTGTTAGCCGCAATAAGGTTTTCATTTAATTTATTAATCTCGTAAGTGCTGACAAATCTGCGCACTTTATAATTGTATAATAAAATTTTAGTTATAATAATAAACAAAAAGATATTTAAAATATGCGATTGCAAGCCGAAAAAATCATTAAATGATTGATTTTTCATCATCAAAATATACGCTGTCGCGCCCAGATAAATTATTGCAAAAGATATAAATATTTTAGGTTTAAAATCCGGCATTACTGTAAATAAAAAGATCGTTACAAAAAATATAAACGGAATCTCGTTTATTGTCCCTGCCGAATTAATTGTGAATTCATATAAAATATATGCGCTTGCTATAAATAAATAACATATAATCCATAAAATTCTTTTTTTATTACTTTTCCTAAAAAAGAAGACAGCCAGATTGAACAAAGCTATAATAGCCAATTCACTGTAATCCAAAAGATTAAGTATTCCGCTGTTTCTTAAATTGTAATTTGTTACATAAAGGAAAATGATATTGATCAATTTTCCTACAAGGGCGATTATCGTTAATAATCTGATTCTTTGTATACTGTTTTTTAATTGAATCTCATCAAATTGTTCTTGTAATTCAAGCGGAATCTTTGCTATTAGTTGGTTAGGAAAAAAGGATTTTAATTTATTAAAAAAATTGTTTTTCAACCGCTCTCTCTGATAAATAGTATATCCGAAGAAATTCTTTTTAGCAAGTTAAGTTTTATAAAAATTTTATATTTTTAATCTTGATTATTTTGTATATAAAATAAACATGTAAATTGCAAAGATTAAAAGAAGCACGCCGCCTTCCCAGCGGGAAAGTTTCCCTTTTGATAAGGGGATCATGGCAAGTAATAAGGCGATTGTCACGCCGAAAAGCCAGAACATATCGGTATTAAAAAGCGAAAGATTTGTGACTTTTACAGGGCTGATGATAGTTGTTACGCCTAAGACCCCTGCAATGTTAAAAAGATTCGAACCGATTATATTTCCTATCGAAAGATCCGCTTCTTTTCTGAAAGCGGCGATCAATGATGACACTAACTCAGGGGCGCTTGTTCCTACCGCGACAATAGATACAGCGATAACGCGCTCGCTCACTCCCCATTGTAAAGCGATTTCACGCGCTCCTTTAACAAACCATCCTGAACTGAAATATAACCCTATTACCGCGGCCGCTATTATTAATAATGCATAGACCGGTTTCATTGTTGCAGGTTCAATGGTTTTTGCATCTGTTGTTTTCTTTGATTTAATTACAGACCAAACTGTATAAGCCGTCAATATTGAAATAAAAGCCAAACCTTCAAAAAAACCGATAACTCCGTTAATTCCGAAAACAAATAACAGAACCGTTATGAGAAACATGACAAAATAATCAAAACCGATAGCTTTATTTCTGATAGGGATCGGGGATATCAATACAACGATTGCAAGGATACAGGCGATGTTTGCGATGTTTGATCCTATTACGTTTCCAAGCGCTATATCATGCGAATTATTAAGCGCCGCCCCGACGCTGATAAACATTTCCGGGGCGGAGGTTACATAGGCGACTATCGTCAATCCGACAACAAGCGTACTGATTTTAAAATGACGCGCGATTTGAACGCTGCCTGTTACAAGCCAGTTACCGCAGATTATTAAAACACTCAGACCTAAAGCGAGATAAATATACGGGATTGTTATTGCAAAAGCGGTTCCGGCAAGCAGTTTTTCCATTGTTTTAATTTTACTATTGATTTTTATGTTGGACAATCCTTCTGTGAGATCAAAGCTTAAAGGTTGAATTTTTAATTTATACGATCTTTTTTCTCATTTTTCTAAAAAATTTCAATTTTTTTTCATTTTCGGTCAAGCGCTGCGCATTTGCAACCCATATATAGTATCTATGAAATTTTTCTTAGAAAAATTTCATAGACCGGCGGCAGTCTGTTGCCGGAACTAATACGAGGAGGATTGTATGAACAATCTCAATTCAATTTTGATCGAAGGTAATTTGGTAAAGGACCCGTTACTGAAATCAACGCCAAAAGGGACTCAAGTTTGCACGATGTGCCTTGCGTCAAATCGCTTTTATAAGCAAAACAATCAGGATGCCGGTTTTACTCAGGAAGTTTCTTTCTTTGATGTGGAATCCTGGGCGAAACTTGCCGAGTCATGTTACGCGAAGGGCCGGAAAGGCAGGGGGGTACGTGTTGTAGGCAGGTTGAAACAAGATCGTTGGAATAGCTCTGACGGTAAATTACATTCCCGGGTTACCATTATCGCAGAGCATGTTGAATTTCGTCCTGATTTTAAAAAAGAAACAAATTTGCAGGATCGTAATGTTTCACAAACAGAGAAGGAGCTTGAAGAAATTTATGAATAACCTAAATTCAATTTTAATCGAAGGAAACTTGGTAAAAGATCCGGCAATCCGGTCAACTGTTAAGGGAACACAGCTTTGCACATTTAAAATTGCAACTAATCGGTTTTATAAATTGCATAGCCAAGATCCGGGTTTCGAAAGGGAGGTGTCTTTTTTTGATGTTGAAACCTGGGCGAAACTTGCTGAATTGTGTTACACAAAAGGTAAAAAGGGACGCGGTTTACGTGTTGTAGGCCGTTTAAAACAAAGCCGATGGAATGATGTTGACGGTAAACCTCGTTCACGTGTAACAATTATCGCGGAACATGTAGAGTTCCGTCCGGAATTTAAAAAGGAGGAAAAATCAATAGCTAATATGGAAGATACCTACGCATCTGAAGATGCTTACGTAACCGAAGATGAATACCCATCATCAGATGTGTATGATGACGAAGATAATAAATGTGTTTCAATGATAAAAGATAAGGAAATTGAAGCTGTAGTTTTCTGAGGTTGTTGACATTTATTAAAATTTGTGATATTTTTTTATTAAGCTGTTCAGAATAAATTTTTCTTTCTGGACAGCTTATTTTTTCTTATATTTAAAGCAGAAGTATTTTGTAATCTCATGAAATTTCTCATTTTTTGGGGAAAAGTCTCTTGCTATTGTTTTAAATGGAATCTTTAAAATATTGTGATAGGTGTAATGCGGAGGTTTGATGAGCGCATTTATGCTGGATACAAGTAAAAATATCACAAAATTTGCTAATGCTATACTTGTGATTTTTGCATTGGCAATAATTGTATTTTTATGCTTCATATTTCTTAATAATTCCGGAAATATTTATTTACGTTTATTTTCCATTTTAGGTGTTATTGTTATATCCATGCTAATTTGGTTTATGCTTCACATATCAATTCAAAAAGCCAATTCAGAAGAACGAATTCAGATGATGCTTAACGGGACGCCTATGGTTGTAACATTTTGGGATAAAAATAATAATGTTATCGACTGTAATCAAAATGCTGTTGATATGTTCAAATTGTCCGGAAAAGAAGAATATAAAAAAAGATTTTATGATTTATCTCCCGAATTTCAAAGTGACGGTACACCGACAATTGAATTAATTAAGTGTAATTTTAAAAAAGCGATGGAAGAAGGATATCATCGTTTTGAATGGCAGCATCAATTGTTAAACGGAGAACCTGTCCCTTGCGAAGTAACGCTAATCCGTGATAAGTTCAAAAATAATTTTATTATTCTCGGATATTCACGCGATCTGCGCGAAGTAAAAAAAATTAAGAAAGAAATAGATCAGCGTGCCAGGTTATTGGATATTGTAAATACAGCCGCCGCTATTTTATTATCTGAAAATGAAACATTATCCTTTGAAAAAACATTATTGGCAAGTTTTAATCTTTTAGGAAGATGCCTTGATGTTGACCGTGTTCAAATTTGGCGTAACGAATTAATTAACGGAGAGCTGCATTTTGTTCTAAGATATGAATGGCTCAGCGATCATGGGAAAACCTGCAGCGAGGTTCCTTACGGTTTGCATTTTTCTTACAGTATGAAAAAAAATTGGGAAACGTTATTTCTTAATCATGAAACAATTAATGCTCCTCTTTCCATGTTATCGGAAGAAGACAGAAATTTCTTAGGTTACTACGATATGAAATCTGTCGTTATGATCCCCATGTTTTTAAGCGGTGAGTTTTGGGGTTTTTTCTGTATTAACGACTGCCGTCATGAAAGAACATTTTCTTCCGAAGAAATCAGTATTTTGACATCCGCAGGTTTAATGATGACAACTGCCGCAAACCGTAATATCAATGCAATAAAAATGCGAGAAGCGGATGAGCGTACTCAAATAATGATTGACGCTGCTCCTCTTTGCGCCATTTTCTGGGATAATAATTTTGATCTTATTGATTGTAATCAGGAAGCAGTTAAAATGTTCGGCTTGGAAAATAAGCAGGAATTTATCGATAAATTTAAACAATTATCACCTGAATATCAGCCTGACGGGGTTTCTTCTTCAGAAAAAGGCGTACAGCTTGTCAGAAAAGCGTTTGAAGAAGGTTACAGCCATTTTGAATGGATGCATCAAAAAATAGACGGCGAGCTAATTCCCTCTGAAATTATTTGCGTGCGCGTTAAACACAAGGATAAAAATACCGTAACTGAATACATAAGGGATTTACGTGAACAGCAGGCAAAGTTAACTGAAATGCGGAAAGCGGAAGTTGCAGAAGAAAGCAGTAAGGCAAAGAGCGATTTTCTTGCAAGAATGAGTCATGAAATCCGCACGCCGATGAATGCGATTTTGGGCATTACAGAAATCCAACTTCAAGATGCAGCGCTTCCGCAGGTTACAAAAGAAGCTCTGGAAAGAATTTATAATTCAGGTGATTTATTACTCGGTATTATTAATGATATTTTGGATCTTTCAAAAATAGAAGCCGGTAAACTTACATTACTTCCGGATCAATATGATATTGCAAGCCTTATTCATGATACTGTTCAAATAAACATTATGCGCTATGAAAGCAAACCGATAAATTTTAAACTTGAAGTCGATGAAAATATCCCTGTAATTCTTGTCGGCGATGAATTACGAATAAAGCAGATATTAAATAATCTGCTATCCAACGCTTTTAAATATACAGATAAAGGAACTGTTACATTAACTGTATCTTCCCTTCATGAAACAAGTCTGGAGAAAAATTCTAATTATAATATAACGATTGTTTTCTGTGTCAGCGATACAGGTCAGGGTATGACTGCGGAACAGGTCAGTAAATTGGGCAGCGAATATTCCCGTTTTAATATGGAAGCGAATCGCAAAACAGAAGGAACAGGCCTTGGCATGAATATTACGCGCAATTTAATAAGATTGATGCAAGGCGATCTTCACATTGAAAGCACACCCGGTATGGGTTCTGTATTTACAGTGCGACTTCCTCAAATAACAGTTGATGACGAAATAATAGGAAAAGAATTAGCGGAAAATTTAATGAAACTCAATCTTGCAAATACTGCAAAAATAAGAACTGTACAGATTAAACGCGAATTTATGCCTTACGGACGTGTCTTGATTGTTGATGATGTTGAAACAAACTTATATGTAGCGAAAGGATTAATGGCGCCTTACGGTTTATCAATTGATACAGCGATGAGCGGTTTTGAAGCCATAGATAAAATAAGGTCCGGCAGTTCATTTGATATAATTTTTATGGATCACATGATGCCCAAAATGGACGGAATTGAAGCTGTAAAAATTATCCGTAATATGGGATATAAAAAACCGATTGTCGCATTGACGGCTAACGCGCTTGCAGGGCAAGCAGAGATGTTCCTGAACAGCGGTTTTGATGAATTTATTTCAAAACCAATAGATATCCGTCAATTAAATATTTCATTAAATAAATTAATTAGAGATAAAACGCCGCCGGAAATTGTAAGAATGGCGCGTAAACAAAAAGAAAGTTTATTTGGCGGCAGTAATATTCATTCATCTGTAGATTCGCAGTTAGCAGAGTTCTTTTTACGTGATGCAAAAAAAACAATGAAAATATTAGAGTCTATATATATTGACAAATGCCGCAGCGATGAAGATATTTCCATGTTTATAATCAATATTCATGCAATGAAGAGCGCTCTTGCCAATGTAGGGGAAAGTGTGTTGTCTATGGAAGCTGCAAAACTGGAACAAGCGGGGCGTGATAAAAATATTAAACATATTTTAAATGATCTTCCTTTATTTTTAGAGCAATTGTTTTTAATAATAGAAAAATTTGAATTTAAAGTAAAAACACATGAAACAAACGTTAAAGGCAATCTTGCTTTATTAAAAGAAAAACTTTTAATAATTAGAAATGATTGTATTGAATTTAATAAAAAGTCTGCAAAAGATACGCTTGCAGAACTTAGAAAAAAAACATGGTCATCCGATATTGAAGAATGGCTTGGGAATGTGGCGGAGTTATTATTACATAGTGATTTTGATGAAGCTGTAAAAATAATAGATGAATATATTGTAAAAATTTAATTATTTAAACTCTTGTATTAATAATTGCAATGATGTATCTGTCCATTAAAATATCTTCCATAACCGAAACAGGGGAGCGCAGTAACATATCGTATTGAGCGGTTAAAGCAAGACATTCTTCTATAGATTCTTCATTATAAAGGCGGGAAGCGGCAATATAATCATTCCTTGTCATAGGGGATGACAACCCGATTTTTTTTAACTCAAAATTATTATTTTCATTCCCATTTTCCGCCAATAAAAGATAATCGCCGAGTTTTCTATAACACCATGCAAGCCCTGCAAGGATACTCTGAGCGCTTTCTTTCGCGGCAAGCATTATTTTTAAGGATTCGAGTGCTTTTAATAAATCGCCTCTTGCAATGCGGGAAAAGAGCGTAAAGGCGGATTCTTCCCTGTTATGCGAAAGCCACTTATCAATGTCATCAACACTTATCGGCTTGTCTTTTGGGAGAAATGAAATTAAGCGTGAACATTCACGGCTTAAAGCATCTGTGTTATTTTCCACCAATTCAAGAATTGTATCAATGCAGTCATTGTCAATATTAAACCCTGATTTTTTAAAGAAAGACCGGAGCCATTCAATTTTATCCTTCTCGAACATTTCATAAAAAACCTGCTTGTTTGCTTTTGCATTATCAAAACCTGCGGCTATTTTATTTTCATCTGAAAGAAGTATTAAAGCGGCTGTTTTTTCTAAATTCTGCATGCATGAAATAAGAAGATCGATTTCATCCTTTTTTTTAATTGTTTCTGCATTTTTTACAATGACAATACGCGCATCAGAAAAAAGGCTTTGATTTTGCAAGGTGTCAACAATAGTACTGACAGGGGTTTCATCAGCATAAAAGACAAATTCTTCAACATTGTTTTTATCATGAGTGATGCCGGCTATATTTTCTTTTACCGCTTTTACAGCCTCGTTTTTTTTTCCAAGTTCCGGTCCAAGAAAAATATAAGCTCCCATTTTTTAATCCTGTAAACTTTATTTGCGCTTATTTATAAGAGCGGATAATGCTGGAAAGCCTGCCGAGGATTTTTACTTCAGAACTGTAAATCGGCGGATAAGAAGGATTTTCTGATTGCAATCTGACCCTTGTACTTTCTTTGTAAAAGCGTTTTAACGCGGCGGCTTCATCGACAATCGCGACAGCGATTTCACCGTCACGGACTGTATTTTGTTTTTCTATAATTGCAAGATCACCTTCAAGAATACCCGCGCCTGACATGGAATCGCCTTTTACTTTTAAAGCGAAATATTTTTTATTCTTTCTTGTCATAGAACGATGCAGTAAGATAGTCCCGTCAAAATTTTCTTCTGCAAGAATCGGGATACCCGCCGCGACGCTTCCAAGAAGAGGTATCTCAACCATTTCCAGATTTTCTTCCGGTTTTGTGTGGGTTAAGCCCATAGTCCGCGGGCGTTTATCAGTGTGTTTTAAATAACCTTTTTTTCTAAGAGCTGTTATGTGATCATGCGCGCCCTTAACAGAAATTAAAAAATGTGCGGCAATTTCTCTTATTGCCGGCGGATAGGAATGTTGCTTGATATAATCAGCGATAAAGGAAAGCACTTGTTTTTGTCTTTCTGTCAACTCTTTCATAACTACCTCATTCTTCTTTATTATTTACTGTAATATGATATTTTTTCAGCTTTGCATGAAGATTGCTCGGGTAAATTCCAATAGCCTCTGCAGTTTTGGATATTATACCATGATTTTTTAATAGTTGGAACTCTAAATAGCATTTTTCAAAATTTTCCTTTGCTTCATTAAAATTTTGTTCAAGAAATTTAATTAAATTACTTTCAGATATTTCATTTCCTGAACTATAATTATTCTGCTTTTTTACCCTTTTATTTAATAATTTTATCAATTCAGCACCATTTATGGAATTCCCCTGATGCATAATCGCTATTCTTTCCGCTAAATTTTTTAATTCCCTTACATTTCCCGGCCAATCATGGGCGGCAAGTTCCTCCAGTGTGCTTGCTTCCAAGGTAATTTCCATTTTTAATTGCTTAAGAAAAGCCATCAGTAAAAGGGGGATATCTTCCAAACGCTTCCTTAGAGGCGGGGCGTAGATAGGGATTACATTTAATCTGAAGAAAAGGTCTTGTCTGAAACGGCCTTCATCACAGGCTTTATCTAAATCCTGATTGGTTGCCGCAATAATACGCACATCGGTCTCTATTGTTTTTTCGCTGCCGATACGTTCAATTTTCTGCTCTTGAATTACACGCAGTACTTTTGCCTGAGCGGAAAGGCTCATGTCACCGATTTCGTCAAGAAATAGAGTTCCACCGTGAGCCAGTTCAAAACGCCCTTTACGCATTTGAAAAGCGTCTGTAAACGCGCCTTTTTCATGTCCGAATAGTTCGCTTTCTATTAAATTATCCGGTATTGCCGCGCAGTTCACATCGATAAATGGGCCATCCGCTCTCAGAGAACATTGATGAATCGCTCTTGCGATTACTTCTTTGCCCGTCCCGTTTTCCCCTGTAATTAAAATACGGGCATCACTTTCCGCTGCCTGTTTAATTGTTTCGCGTATATTTCTTATAAGAGCGCTTGTCCCGATTATATCTTCACTTGCAAAGTGGCTGATCTTTTTTAAGGTTTTATTTTCTTCCCGCAATTTTCTGATCGCAAGAGCATTCCTGCAAACTGTAAGCACTTTTTCCAGCGATAAAGGTTTTTCCAGAAAATCAAACGCGCCGGTTTTAACAGCTCTTACAGCCATATCGATATTTGCATGACCTGAAATCATTACAATTTCTACAAAAGGCCATTCTTTATGGATTTTTTCCAGAGCTTCTATACCGCCCAGTTTAGGCAACAGTACATCAAGAAAAATAATGTCTATAATTTCACGTTTTAAAATTTCAATGCCTGCCAGCGCGTCTTCTGCTGAAAATACTTTATATTTTTCATCTTCCAGAATGGAAGAAAGAGTGAGTCTGATACCCGGTTCATCATCTATTATTAATATTGAAGGCATTAGGCAAACTCCGTTTGTGTATTTTCTGTCGGCAGATCGATATAAAATGTTGTTCCTATACCTTCCGCCGAATCATACCAGATCGCGCCGCCGTGATCATTTACAATCCGCTCAACGATAGGTAAACCCAAGCCTGTTCCTGATCCTTTTGTTGTAAAATACGGAGTGAAAATTAAACGGCCTTCCTCACTGCTGATTCCTTTGCCGGAATCTTTTACACTTATCCTACAATAACAAACTTCCCGTTTTTTTACAAGATCAGTTCTTATCTCGATCAGACCTTCACCGTTCATTGCATCAATTGCGTTAATTAAAAGATTTGTTAGAATTTGAGAAATACGATGTTTGTCGATTTTAATTAAAATATCTTTCTTTACATGAGTTGTATCGAATATTACATTCGGATATGAACTGGAATAAGATATAATCGCTTCATTAATAGGTTCGCTTAATTCAGTTATTGATTGTGAAGGTTCCATCGGTTTTGATAAAGTTCTGAATTCATTAAGCAGGGTGGATAGCCCTTCTGTTTCTTGAATAATCGCCATCATTGAACTTTCAATAATTTCATTTATTTTTTCAGGTTCATTCCGCCATCTGCGAAGCACTCTTTCCGCTGAAAGTTTTATCGGTGTAAGAGGGTTTTTTATTTCATGTGCAAGCTGCTGCGCCATGTTTTGCCAGATCGATATTTTTTCGTTTCTTACTATCGCTTCGCGTGATTTTTCAAGGTCTTGTACCATAGAATTAAAAGATTTAATAAGAGTGCCAAGCTCATCATTGCGCCGGGTAAGTATTTGAATGGAAAAATCCCCTTCCGCGACTTTTTGTGTCGCTTCTGTTAATTCAATTATAGGGTGGGTAATACGTCTTGTAAATGAAATAGCAATGATTGCCGTCATAAGTAAAGTAGGGAGGAAGAAAACTACATAATAGTAAATTAAAAGAGGGCGTATATTCCTTCTTAATTGATTTATATTTTCAAAATGTAAAATTTGATTTTCCAGCGATGCTTTGCCTTTATCAAAGTCTGTTCCAAGATTATAACTTATAACACGCAATGTGTTTTGCGTCATTCTTTGCACATAACGGATTGTCCCAAAATCTCTGGGTAATTCTCTTACCGGAAAACCGGGTTCAACGGAAGGAGGGGAGGGCAAGTTGAATTCTTCATCTCCTGAAAAATTAAATTCAGTCCAATTTCCGTCAAAAAGGCGGAAAACCTGAACAGATGCAATATCTTTCGGTAAAGGGTTGGAAAAATTTGTTTGTTTTAATATGGTTTCAAATCTATCAAGATGATAAGAATAGTTATCTGCAATAAAACTATTTGCCGCTCTGTTGGCAGTATGCGCGTCTATTTTGTGCCAAAAACGGACAACTTCAACTAAAGCTGAACTTGTCATTACTGAAATCGGCATTACCGAAAAAAGAACAATTACAACAAAATATGCTAAAAGCCTTATATTGAATTTACCTCCGGGACGGCGGAAAATTAAATCTTTTATAAGCTGAAAGACAGAAATACCAAGAACAATCATTAAAACAACAGGGATAGTAAAAAATACAATTAGGTGTAAAGTGTCTGGAACACTGCCGCCGAGTGTTTCAATAAAAAAATTACGTGAAAAAAGAAGAGTTAGAAAACAAAGCAGTGAATAAATTAGAATTAAAGTCCTAACTTTAATAATTGAATATTCCTGGCTTGTTCTGACTGTTTTCATAACAATTTTTTACAGTAATCTTTATTACCGCTTTCCTTTTACTCTTCTTCAAATTTAGATTCGAAAAGTTTTACTAATATTTCTACTGCTTGTTCTTCATCTTCTCCGTCAGCATAGATTGTTATTTCTGAACCGTAACCGGCTCCTAAAGTTATAATACCCATTATTGATTTAGCGTTTATTTTAGTAGAACCTTTTTGAAAGAAAATACTTGATCTAAAGTTTTTCGTATTTTGTACAAGAATTGCTGAGGGGCGTGCGTGAATACCTGCTCTGTTTGCTACTTTAACTTTTCTTTCAATCATATTGTTTTCCTAAATAACATCGTCATGACCAAAGAAAACAGATCGTGCGGCATCGCTTTCGATCCACTTAAGGATATTCTTATTGAATTCTTTTGCAGCATGATAACCCATCGATTTAAGACGTTCATTCATTGCGGCAGTTTCTATTATAATTGGGATATTTCGTCCCGGTTTTACCGGAACAAGCAGTTTTGGAATATTTACACCTAACAATTCAACTGTATGATCTTCTGCACCGAACCTGTCGTAATCTTTGTGTGAATCCCATTCTTCAAGTTCAACGACAAGCTGTACTTCCTTACGCTCTCTGATCGCTCTTACTCCGAAAAGATGTGTAATGTTGATGATACCCGGTCCTCTTATTTCCATATGATGCCCGATAACTTTATTTGCGCCGGCGCCCATCAATGTATTTCCGTAAATACAATTAATTTCTACAACATCGTCTGCTACAAGCCTGTGACCACGGTGGATAAGTTCAAGAGCCGTCTCGCTCTTGCCTACACCGGAGTCGCCCTGTATTAAAATCCCAAGACCGAAAACTTCTACAAGCACACCGTGAACAGTAATTCTTGGAGAAAAAACCCTTGAAAGAATACGCATAATACGGGCGGAAAAATCCGCAGACCCTAAATCGGTCTGTAAGATAGGACATTGTGATTTTTCAGCAATTTCAAAAAATTCCTTATGCGGACATGAAGTGTGGGTAAAAATACAACAAGGCATAGGGTAATTAAACATTTCTTTAATTGTGTCGGTTTTATTGTCTTTTTCGAGTTTCCGTAAAAAAGCGACTTCCCCGCGTCCGAAAAGTTGAATCCTTTGAAAGGCAAATTCCTCAAAAAAGCCCATAATCGCACCCATTGGGCGGTTCAGGTCGGGAATATCGATAGATCTGCTTAGACCTTTCCTACCGCCGATACAGCGCAGGTTAAGAGAGTTATGTTCCTTGAGATCGAGATCGATTAAATCAAGGACTGAAAAAGCTCTATCCGACATGAGTGTAGTTTATATTAAAAAGCTTTCTTATTCAATAATGCTGTGAAGTGTAAAAGCAAAAACCAAGAAAGGGATAATTGAAAGAGCGCTTATCGATGCATATAATTAAGTAATGTTAAATTAAAGAAGGAAAATAGCGGGATATGATTGGACAAAAAACGATATTTGAAAATGTAGTATACGGTTCCGATCCATGTCAAAAATTTGATATTATTATCCCGGCAGATATTAAAAATCCTGTTAATGCGATTGTATATATTCACGGAGGCGCGTATTTATACGGTAATAAATCACAATATCCGTATTTTTTAACTGAATATAAAAATAATATACTTGCATCAATAGGTTACAGATTAATTAACGATAATAATAATATTTTTATAAATGATATTCTTTATGATATTAATAGCGCATTATTAAAAATAAAAGAGTTATCAGAATCTGTTAGTGCAGGAATAAAAGAATTTATTTTAATTGGACATTCAGCCGGTGCGCATATTGCTTTATTATTCGGATATAAATATTACATTGAAAAAATAAAAATTGCTGCCTGTATAAGTTTAGCAGGTCCTACTGATTATAACGATGATTTGGGCTGGTCATCAATGTCAGCATGGGGCGCGGATATAAAAGTAAGGCTTTCTTTTTTATCAAATTTAGGTTCAAGATTAACAGGGCAGAAAATAGAACTTACTCAAAGTGATTGGACAAATCAAAGAAATTTTTCTATGTTTAAAGAATATGTTGCAGAAATATCTCCTATTGATTATATTTCCAAGAACAAACAAATTCCGCCCACTCTTCTTGTTCATGCAAAAAGCGATAATCAAGTCCCTTATAGTAATGCTATAAGATTAAATAATGCTTTAGATAATACTTCTGTTCCGCATAAGTTAATAACACCTGAAAGCAACGGTGATAATCATTTACTCGGCGGAGAGGTTCTTTCAAATAAAAGTCCCATCTTTTTTAGAAATCAGAAATGGGTGAATGAGGCAATGGCTTGGATGAAAGAATATTTATAGCGTTATAAGATTAATTCTTGACACATTTCTGCCGCTTGGCTGAAATCGCTGTGTAATAAAAATTCCGATATATTATCCAATGCGTCATTAATTTTGACAGACCATTTTCTTTGCCTAAGTTCGTTTAAAGCTTTTTTTGCCGTTTTTTTATTTAGTTCTTCACATGATGATTTAATAATCAAAAGTTTTTCTTTTAAGAAAGCGGCATCTTCATCAGAAATTTCCGTATCGCTTATTTCGTTTTTTAGAGAAAATTTATTAATTAATAATTGAAGATCATTTATCAATGCAGGAGTTTCAGATAGCATTATCTGTATATCAGTTTCTCTGCCTGCTTTTTCTAATTTATCCGCATTATTAGACAAACCTTCCTGCCCTATATTGGCAAGAGCGCTCTTAATCCCATGAACAGTGGTAATATAACGTTCTTTTTCTTCATCGCTAAGATTAATAATTTTAACATTTAATTCTTCAAGAATATTTAATGCTTTTTTTGCATCGTTAAGAAAAAACTTTTCTATATTTGAACTGTTAGCGTCTTCTATATCTTTCGTTTTATTTTCTTGTTGTTTGCGGCGCGCTTCTTCTACTAATTCCAATGGTTTTTTATTTTTTATAAATTCATTTAAACATTGATTCAATTCGCGTGAGTCAATGGGTTTTGAAATAAAACCGTCAAAGCCGTTTTGCAGAAACATCTCTTCCTGTCCCAGTAAGGCATTCGCAGTTAACGCGATTATATCTTTATTATATCCCATGCCGCGTATTATTTTTACAGCTTCTATACCGTCCATTTTCGGCATCATGTGATCCATGAAAATTATATCGTAGGTGTTACCTTCTTTAATTTTTTCTATCGCTTCTAATCCATTATAAGCCGCATCTATTTTTAAACCGTAAGGGGTTAACATTCCTTTAATTACATAGATATTCGATTCAACATCGTCTACAACAAGTACATTTCCATAAGGCATGTATTCGCGGATGAACTGGGTTTTTTTCATGATAACTGAACTGTTAAAATCAAAGTTTCGTAATTTTTCAGACAGTTCACGTCCGCAAACAATTGAATCTACAAGTTTCTGAGGGATACGAACCGTAAAGACCGATCCTTTGCCCGGTTCGCTTTCTACTATAATAACTGCGTTCATAAGATTAAGAAGACGTTTTGTAATGCTCATTCCCAACCCTGCGCCAATTGTTGAGCGGTTCGCTTCAAGATTAAAACGTGTGTATTCATCGAAAAGCAATGAAATTTGATCTTGTGTCATACCTTGACCTGTATCGCTGATACGGAAAATAATTATTACATTATCATTTTCTCCGGCTACGGATACTGCTTCTGAAGAAACATAAAAATCTATACTGCCTTTCTCTGTATATTTAAACGCATTAGAAAGAATATTGTTCAATACTTGTTTGACACGAAGTGCATCACCAAATAAATTATAAGGGGTTTTCTCATCAATATGAAGATTAAATTTAATAGGTTTGCTGTCATAACGTAATCTGTTTATTTGAACGGTGTCGTTAATAAGACTTGGAATATCATAATTACATAAGAATAATTCCAGTTTACCGGCTTCGATTTTCGAAAGATCAAGAATATCGTTTATTATTTTTAATAATAAATCACCTGACTCATATATTTTACTGAATGCTTCCTGCGTTTCCGAAGATACGTATGTATTTTGTGAATTACTTTTATTTTGTAATTGAATTTCTGCGATACCCAGTATAGCATTCATCGGTGTACGGATTTCATGGCTCATATTTGCAAGAAACGCGCTCTTATAACGGCTGCTCTGTTCCGCGAATTCTTTTTCTGCTGAAATTGTTTTTATATTGGCAATCATTTTATTAAAGGCATCTGAAAGGATTTCAAATTCATCTCCTGTTTTTATATCAAGGGTATGATCTAAATTTCCGCTGCCGATAAGAGCTGCATCTTCAGTTAATTTATAGATAGGATTTGTCAGGCTTTTTGCAAGCTTGTAAGAAATAAAACCGGTCACTAAAATAACAAGCATCAATGCGAAACCGGAAAATATGGCGATTAACCATATCACTCTTCCTATGGATTTTATAGTTGATTGTTTTAAATCAATTATATTCTCTTCTATTTGTAAAGCGGGTGAAATTACTTCGTCAACATTAATTACTACAGCAAAACTCCAGGGTATATTTAATAAGCCGTGATATGCGATAAATTTTTCCGTACCATCTAAAACAATACGTTCAACACCTGTTTCTCCTTTTATCATTCTTTCCGCTGTTTCTCTTGGAAAAATGTTATTTTCAAGCAGGTTTTCACGTATTAATTTTCCGTTTTCATCTGTTAGAATATTGCTTGATATAATTATTTCGCCTTTTTCATTGATCATAAACGCATAACCCGATTCGCCTATTACTGTGCTGACAACTACATCATTTAGCGTAACAAGGAATGAACCCATACCCGCAACGCCTGCAACATTTCCATTGGCATCGTAAAATGGTTTTGCGCAGGTAATGGCAAGCCCTCTGCCTAAATAATCTTCGAACACATCTGTCCATATAAGCTTGTTTGCCGCTTTCGCATTTATATACCACATGCGTGTTCTGCAATTGAAGTAAGGTGTTTTTTGCGCGGAATCAGGATCGGCGCAAACTGTAATGCCGGCCTCCGTACCGATATATGTTGTACCTACATTCTCATTGTTAGTTTGTATGGCGATCAATAAATCTTGTATATTCGCCATCAGATCAATTTCCCTTCTTACATCAGCATAAGTTGTGTTATCAGAAATTTGCACCATTACTGTTATTTTGCCTTCTGTATTGGAGGTGTCGGGAAAAGAAATATCCCTGCGCCCGTATTTACCGGGATTGGATTTTATTTCTGTCGCTGTCTGGGAAATTATATTAATATGTTCTGCGATTATTGCAAATTTTTCATCGCTAACCGCTGCTTTGCTTTGTGCAAGACGCGAAAGAGTTTGCTCAATCTGGCTTATCAGCGCTTCTTTTGCATCATTAGCCGCAGAAAATCCTAATTTATTATTTGCTGTTATTACATTTTGCGTGATCAAATTCAACCCGATCCCTATTATTAATGTAACAACCGTTACGATAATAATAACAATTATCAATGTATATCTTGTGATTTTTCGAAATGTTGAATTATATGCAGGAGGTTTCCGAGTTTCGAGGTTGTTTTGTTGAATAAATGCCATCGATCTGTTCCTTCTATTAAACCTCAATAAAATGGAGTCATCTAAAGCAAGTATCATGAAAAAATCTATATGATTTTTTCATATGTGTATTTTGTTATAACTATTTATCTATTATACAAAAATATTGATAGAAAAACAAGAAAAATAATAAATATTACACTTGATTTATCATTTTATTATGCTTCAGAACTTTACTAACGGCAGGCAAGAGAGGGGTCTTTTAATCAATTCTGCCGTATCAGACCGGTGCGGATGTTTAAATAGAGTAATGAACAAAGAAAAATGAATAATTAAGAAAAATCAACCTCAATAAAGTTCAAAAAATAATATTATTCAACAAAAAATTGCAGATAACGCATGATATTTTTCTTAAAAAAAGTTAGCTTAATCCGTTCTTTTATGTTACACTATCATCATGAAAATATTCGGAATTTATTTATTGGTAGCGGTTATAAATTTAATAAGCGCTTTATACTTTAAAGAAGGTTTACGGAAAATTACAAAATGCCTTCTTATGCCGGCTTTGCTCGTTTTTTACATCTTTGCTTCTGAGCAAATTGATTTTCTGGTTATTGCCGCTCTTGTCTTTAGCTGTGCCGGCGATGTCCTTCTAATTAAAAAGGATAAAGAAATCTTTTTTAAATTAGGTTTAGCGGCCTTTCTTATAAGTCATGTTTTTTATCTCGTCGCGTTTCTTATCATGGCGGCAGGTTTAAATTATCTTGCCTTGATAATTTCTGTAATTATAGCTGTTCCTGTTGTATTAATTATTTTAAAATTATTAAAAGCCAGCCCGAAAATGAAAATCCCTGTTATTGCATACGCCGTTGTTATTGTTTTAATGAGTTTGGCTGCTCTTCAGCTTATGCTTGCTCATCCCGGCTTTGCAAGTATGATTGTCTTTGCGGCGAGTTTAATCTACATTTTTTCTGATTCTTTTATGGCGTATCTTCTTTTTAACGGGAAGCCGAAATATTTCAACTTTATTACTATGCTTCCGTATATTATCGCGCAGGGAGGGATTATTATAGGCTTGGTTTTAGGGTTTGGAGGATAACGTAAATCAGACGGCTGTCTGATAAAATAAATTTATAGAGGTGATAAAATGAAAAAACAAAAAACAGGATATCACTGGTTAATTGTAGCGGCGTGTTTTTTATTAATGGCGGTTTCCGTTGGAATTCTCATAAACTGTTTCGGCCCTCTTGTTCCCCGACTGATAGAATATTTTAATACAGATGAAAGTTCCATACAGCTTATTTTTTCTATAGCGGTTCTTGCTAATTTACTTGGAGGAGCTGTCGCAGGAAAAATAATGTCAAAAGTGAGAATGAGTCTTGTTATGCCTATTTATGCAGTTCTTATGTCGGGAGGTATACTCGGTTGGTCATATAGTACAGAGCTATGGCATATGTACCTTGTTTCACTCTGCATAGGAATCGGAGCAAGCGGTGTCTCCCTTGTCCCCTGCGGTATTCTTATCAATAATTGGTTTAAAGAAAAGAAAGGCGTGGCTACAGGTATCGCTTTTACAGGAAGCGTAGCCGGCGGTTTACTCTTTGTGCAGTTAACAAGTTACCTTGTATCTAACGATTTTATTATTACAGCAGGTTGGCAGCAAGCGTACCGCGTACTTGGTATTATCGCCGCTGTAATATCAATTCCTGTAACAATTTTTATTATAAAAGGTTCGCCGCAGGAAAAAGGCTTGTATCCTTACGGGGCTGAAAATCACGATGAATCAGTAAAGATCGAAATAACCGGAATTTCTCTTAAAAAATTTATTTCTACAACTTCATTTAAATTGCTTGCACTCAGCGTTTTTATTATAGGTTTTGTAAATCTTGGAGTACAAAATAATATTCAAGTTTATTATGAAGGTTTAGGTTATACCATGATAGTTGCAAGCATGGTTTTCTCTATAAATTTATTAGTGCAAATCTTCGGAAAATTTATTTTAGGCTGGCTTTATGATAAGAAGGGAATTCCCTTCAGTCAGATTTATTGTCTTGTATGTTTTATAGGATGTATCATACTTTTAATTATATCCCGGAACGGAAACAACATTTTTCCGTATATTTTCGGCGCATTGTTCGGTCTTGTAGCTTCGATGACTACAGTTTCTCCTCCCTATGTGACAGCTAAAATTGTCGGTTTAAAAAATTATCCTATTATTTTTGGTATCTTAAGTTTATTTTATGGAATAGGCGTTGCGTCAGGTCCCTTGGTTGTTGCAGCTCTTTCCGCAACAGCAGGTTGGACATTGATATGGATTGTGCTTGCAGTTCTTTCCGCTGTCATGGCATTTACGATGATACTTGCTTTCAAAAAAGGAGATGGTTTTGATTTATTAAAGGACTGATTAAAACACGTAAGCGACTGAAATTTTCAAGAAGCTGTTGTTTTTATATTGTCCAAGCTGCCCTTTTGAATCACCAAGAAAAATGCTTCCTGAAAGCGCTGCTCTAAAATCATCCTTTGCCCAAATTAATGCCGGAATAATTACACAGTCCTTGTCTTCTATACCCCAAACAACCGCGCTGCGTAATTCAAGCGTGTCACGAAGGAATTTCTTTGAAATTATCGCGGTAATCCTTGTTGATGTAATTGATGATGAATCCGCTTCAAGATCATAAGAGTTTGTTTCAGGATCGATGATTCCTACTTTTGAATTTAAAAGTCTTATAGTTTGGTTTGCTTGTAAGTTTAAATTTATACCGACAACAATATCGCGGTCAAAGCCGACAGACCATCCTATGGAAGGATTGTAAATATTTCCTTTATCGCCTTTTATATCTTCTGTTATATTAGCTGCTATTTCCGCTCTTATATTAAATTTGCCAACCACTTGAGCGTAATCAAATCCAAGTTGATGGAATTTGTTAAAATCAAAATTAATTATTTTATTATGGAAATCAATCGTTACAGCGGGTTGAATCATTCGCCCATAAAAATATTGCGCGCCGATATCAATTCTTCCGATAGTGGTGGTATACCTTAACCCTGCTTGCACATAACTAAGCATGGAAGTTTTTTCCGGCGGATTAAAAACAAATCCATTATTTGTTAATTCTTTTAAATCTTTCATTTGTGCAGGCATCCACTTTTCCGCAGTGGAGCCGATAAGTAAAGTCATAAAGGGATTAGGGGGGCTTAATGCAGATGTTACCGCCGTGCTTACTATGTCAAAACTTGGAAGAACAACGGCTTCTAATTTAGAAAAACGCCCGAACCTGAATGAAGTTTGAACTACAGGGTTAGCGAGTTTTATACCGTTAAGATTAGTGTTATCCGCCATTTCTATAAATAATCTTGATTGATCCGGCATATTGATAATATCAAGAGGTCCTAATTGATCTGCTTTTCCCCATGTTATTTTTCTCAAACCGGCAGAAATGTCAAAGTACCCGATAAATGCGCGGATGTATGCTTCATCAATATTAATCGGTATAATACCCGGTACTACATTTAAATTGATAACCCCTTCTACAAAAGTTGACTTGGCTAAAACATTTAACTTTCCGGCAAGCATGAACATTTCTCTTGTGTTAATATTATCAGCGCCTTTGGACATATCATAAAAATATCCGATAATTGCCGCAGATATTTCGCCGCCTAAGGAGACAGAAAAAGCTTTCTTTGCTGCAGATGATGATATTTCTGATGATGAGGATTCTTCATCTTCTTCAACAGACCCAAACCCAAACTCCTGCGCCCAAACAATATTACTTAAAAATAAAACCGTAAATAATAAAACTCCGATCCTCTTAAACATAAACTCTCCTTTATTCTCTGTTAACGGTTCTTTCTCTATCTTAGTCTTCCTGTTTCTAGATATGTAGTAGTAAATACACCTTCAGGAATAGGATCGTCATATTTCATAATTTCCATATATATTGTTGTTGATGTCCCTGCCGCTACAGTCGATATTTTTGTTTGTAAAGGTGATAAACGCCCCTGTATATCTTTATAATCTGACATCTCCATTATTTTTACAACTTCATTTCTTTGATTATACATTTCCGCTTTATGAATTAAGTAATTGTTTTTTTCGATCCATGTAATTGTTTTTGAATATTGATATTTTGTTTTTGGAATAGATTGAATAACATAGCATTGCTTTCCGTTTAATACTTCTTCCCTTAATAAGATATGTGTGTCCAGAGTTACATCTCTGTCCATAGAAGAAATATCGTCATAAGAAAAATCTGTACCCATAAAATTTCCGCCGCTGTCGGACGCTGCAATACGGCGTACCTTACCTAAGCTTGGTAAAAATATCCATTGATCCGAGTTGCCTGATTTGGTATCCATTGTAAGAAAGCGTGTTCCCGCAACATTTCTAGGTTCTTGAAAAATAATTACAGTACGGGCACCGTTAGGACCGTCTTTTGAATATTGATCGATTTTCCGTTCTGTAGTGCCTCCATTCTTTGCAGTAATTACCATGCGTGAACGTGAAGAAACTGTATCCGATGTTATACGGTTTTTTGCATTTATCATGATTTCATCCGCAGACAGCACTTCCTGAGCGGTTAATGCAGTAGGCATGTAAAAGCAAATAGCTCCTAATATTAAAAGAGCAGTTAATAATTTCTTTTTCATTTTTTCTCTCCTTTTGAGATATTTCGCTCGTTAGCCAAGCTAAGAGCACCGTAAATAAATTTTGGTCTTATTATATTTAACAGTACCGGCATAATTGTAAGGCTGACAATTGTTGTTGATAACATACAAAGAGCGGTAAGTAAACCGAATTCCGCGATTATTTTAAATTTGGAGAATGCCAATACCGCAAACCCTATACCTACAGACATAGCGGTTGTGCATATCGCTCTGCCGCAGGCAATGAATGTTCTGCGAAGAGCGCCTTCCACTTTAGCATTAAATTCTCTTTTATAAAATTCCAAGAAATGGATCGCGTCATCTATACCGATACAAACGGTAAGGCTTGCGATAAGTGCTGTTCCAAGATTAAGTTTAATTCCTATAAGACCCATTACTGTAAAATTACACATAACGGCAAGTATTAAAGGTATCGCGCTGACTATGCCCGCTATTAATGATTTATTTGCAATAGCGACTATGACAAATATCATAAATATTGAAATTATTATTGATATTATCTGAGAATATAAAATTAAATCTGTCACCGCCAATTCCTGCGTTACGCCACCGCCGATCATTGTGCGCACATTTTTAGGGAAATTTACTTCGATATATTTATTTATTATGTCGAGAACCGCTTTTGTATCGCCGCTTCCTGTTGTGCGCAATTGAATCATCATCCTGATTGATGTCGGCTCAAGCGGATCATTGGAGTAACCTGAGTCATCGCCGCCTGCAAGTAATACTAAATAGTTAGCAATTAAACGCTGCAAGTCATCAAGCGTTTCTTTCCCGTAACGCTCAGGGTCTGTCGGGATTTCATAATATGCCGCGCCGTCATAATTTGTAAGGCGTTTAAGTTCCCTGACAAGGTCATTTCCGCTCATAGCAGGCGACATTACCGCCGCTGTATTTAAAAATTTTAAAATATCAGAAGCGTTGTATTGTTCCCAAACAGGAGAAGTATCGTTTCTCTGTTGTACCGGGCTTGCTGTATTATCGTTAAAACTGCCGAAACCGAAATCACCGAAGCCGAAATTATCGTTTGAGTTAAAACCGAAACCGCCTGTTTCATTTACCGGCTGTATTAAAGGCTGTAAGCCCTCAGGGCTTTGATCGACATTAAAAACTTGATTGATCCTTTTGATTACATCTGTAAAACCGACTGCATTTCCCACTTCAGGGACATTGTTGGTTAAATAAACGGATAGACCGTCTACAGCTTGCAGAACATCCGGGTGAAGCAGTTCCTCTGTAGTATCCGCTTGAACTATAACATTCACTTCTTTTGAACCGCCGAAATACTCCCGGATAAAACGATCCGCGCGGCTTATATCTGTTTCACGTTGGAAAAAATCAACAATTGAATTATCAACTACTATTTTTGAAATTCCATAAATAGAAATTAAAAAAAGTAAAACTGTAGAAAAGATAACGGTTTTCTTTTTTCTTACAATACTGAGAAAAATATTTGCTATTTTGCTGCTGATAGGGTCTTCGCCTTGATCGTCTTGTTTTTCTTCTTTACCCCGTATCTTTGCAGGTCCGCGCAGAAGCAGCATAGACGGAATAAATAATACCGTTAACAGGAAAACAGCGACAACTCCTACACTTGTATAATATCCAAATTCTTTCATAGGGATTATAGAAGTAAAACAAAATGAAACGAAACCTGTTACAGATGTGATCGCTGCAAGGAAAACCGGTTTTATCATTTTTCTCATAAGATCATAGATAATTATATTGTGTTCTTCTATAGATAATGTTTTCTCGCGGACTTCTTTTACATAATGGGTTATTACATGGATTCCGTAGGCATGTCCTATCGCGATAAGTATTATAGGCATTATTGTTGTTATAGTCGAAAGTTTTACACCGAACATCGCTGCCAACCCGACAGTCCAAATTACTGATATAATAGCTGTGGAAATCGGCAAAATAACAAAAATTAAACGTCTTAAAGAAATAAATAATAAGCATAAAACAGCTATAACAGCGAGAGGTAACAATAAAACGTTATCAGCAATTATCGATTCATTTATTGTAGCGTTAAGGACAGGCGTCCCCGCGAAATAAACCTCAGCTTCTTTTTGGAAAATATCGCTTGCCAAATTTTTAATTTTAGAAAGGCATTGGGCTACCTGCGGGGTGCAAGCGTCTATGGACATTAAATCCAGGGTGATAAGCAACTGAGTTGCGGAAAGATCCTCGGAAACAAGAGAGCCGCGGTATAAATCCCAGGAAGCGATACGTCTTTTTAATTCTGTGATTTCTTCAAGCGTGCCGGAGAAATCTTCGTTCACTAAATCTGATACAATTATACTTTCGTTGTCGCCTGTAATGTATTGCGTTGACATAAGGGAATCAACCGATTTAATTAAAGCGAGTTCTTCAACCGCATTTGAGAATTCCCGGATTCGTTGTAAAAACTCCTGCTCAAAAACTGTTCTGAATGGACGCTCAAGACCGACTAAAAATACTACCTGTCCGCCGAAAGTTTCATCAATATATTCGGATATAATTCTGGCTTGATTATTATCTGGTATAAAACGAAGATTATTATTATCCAATTCCACTTTTGGAAGTTGGATACCTAAAAACAAAGTTACCACAGCTATTATAATGACAATTACTGCTGGTTTTTTAAACAATTTTTCCATTATCGACTCTTTCAGTATATTATACTACATATATAGAAATAAAAACAACGCATAGTTCAGTTTAGATACGAATTGAACTTTCCTTACAACGAAGTTTCCACGTGCTTTTCATTATTTTACCATATTATACGTTAATATGTAAGGTATCTAGAAACAAGATAGTAGCGTACTCAGAATTTACAGTGTATAATACCCCTAGGAGGGAGGGGGTATGTATGTTATCCATGCAGATAATAGTGTTTTTTTCCGCAAGGTAATAAAGGTATTTTTATCCGAGCTTGGCATTGATTCTGACAGTTTTGACAAGGGGGATGAGGTATTAAGCGAAGTTGGAAACCGCAAGGTTTCCTGTGTTATAACCGGCCTGGAACTCTCTGACATGACCGGTGAGGAATTGATTAGACAACTTCAATTTTCCGGTCATTTAATGACTATTATTGCAGTAACTAGCAGTGTAAATGAGGTCCGTATTAAAAATCTTGAAGAGCTGGGTGTAAAAGCGACTATTCAAAAGGGCGGCGATTGGAAAGAGAAACTTAGAGAATATTTTTAAATAATGTAATTTAATATAGTAATTTACTTGACAAAATACTTAAATACCCTTAAAAATTAGTACTTAGCAAAGGCGAGGTGACAATAAATGGTTAGAATTCTTGTTGTAGATGACAGCATAATAATGAGAAATATCGTGAAAAATACTTTTGCAGGACTGAAAATCCCTTTTGAATGTTTTGAGGCTGATAATGGGAAAGCGGCTTTAAGGGTTTTGGAGGCAAACAGCGTTACTATTGTTTTTCTGGATTGGAATATGCCGGGCATGGATGGTATGGATTTTCTTAAAACAGTAAGAGCTATCCCGCAATACAAGGATTTACCCATTGTCATGGTTACCTCCGAAAGAGGTAAGTTCAGCGTAATAGAGGCTCTGCAAAACGGGGCTACAGATTATATCGTTAAACCTGTTCAAGATAAGATTTTTAAAGAGAAAGTACAGGAAATTCTTATAATGGCGAGGAAATAAAATGGAACAATATATACAACCTTTTATCGACGGAAGCGTCGAAGTTTTCCGTGATTTATGCAATGTGGAAATAAGACCGGGCAGGGTTTTTTTTGTTTCAAAAGATGAGTTTGAAACGACATGGGATATTTCAGGAATCATAGGTCTTTCCGGTGAAGCGAACGGCGCTGTCGCGATATCAATCAGAGAAGAGACAGCTTTCAAGCTTACAAATATCCTTACAGGCAAAGAATATACAACAATCGACAGGGAAGTCACAGATATGTTAGGTGAAATAGTTAATATTATTGCAGGGAATGTTAAAGTGGTTTTTGAGAAAAAACACAGAATAAAAATTTCCATGCCTTCTATTATCAAAGGAAAATCACATTCTATAGTCTGGCCTTTAGAAAAAGCGAGGATTATCTGTATCCCCTTTGGAATTTTTGAAGATCAAGAATTATGTCTTTCTGTAGCGGTGGAACAGGCAAAATGAAACAAAGCAAAGTAAAAAGTATTTTACTTTCAATATTTTTGGGCAATCGGTATTTTACACTTACTAACGTAAAAGATCAGGTAAGGTATATGACCATGAATTGGATTTTCATGGTCGCTATCGTTCCGCTTGTAATTCTTGGTTTTACTCTTATAAATGAACATATTTCCAGAACTATAATTGATTTTACTATCGCATTTTTATGTTTAGTATCTCTTATTTTAATCCGTTCAAAAGTCCCGCTAAAATATATACCCGTGTTCCCTGTTACAGTTTTCGGCGCTTATTGCTGTTATCTTTTATATTTAGGCGATTTAAATCTTTGGGCGGCAATTTGGATTTTTTCATTTCCGCCGATAGTTATTTTCCTTTGTCAAATGACGGTCGGTGTTATTGAATCGATAATTGTTCTGATCGTTTGTATTTTACTTTTATATACATCTTTATCGCCGATTGCAGTTGAAACAGGGGGCGAAATAAAAATAAGGATTATAGCCGCTTATGTTCTTATAGCGAGCCTTTCTGTTATTTATGAATGGATAGGTATTTTAAAAGACCGCAAAGAAAATGAATTGCTCGCAGAGCTTGCCCATGAAAGGGATATGATTCAAACCATGAAAGATAATATCAATCAAGGTATTTTCTTAATGAACAAGGAATTAAATATCCTTCCCCAGTATTCCAGCACACTGGTTTCAATTCTGTCTTATTATGCAGACTTAACCGGTAAGAATTTTCTTGATATTATCAGCGGTTCATTTGAAAGCAGGCAGCTTCAGGTTATGCAAGGCTACTTTAAAATGGTTTTCTCAAAAGAAAAATCCGCAAAGGTTCTCGAAAGCGCGAATCCTATTTCCGAGTTCGAGTATAAAATTGATGATGATATCAAATATTTAAGCACAAGATTTCAATTAATTGAAAGACCTTCTTCAGAACCGATTATCATCGGGATCATTCAGGATATTTCCAAAGAAAAAGAAATTGAGCGTGAACTACAAGCGCAGAAAGATCTTCAAGAGCAGGAAATGAAAAATTTGTTCGATGTAATTAAAGTCGATCCTTTGGTTTTCCAGAATTTTATCGAAGATACCGACACTAATTTTAATCATATCAACACACTCCTTAAAGACCGTCATATTTCCGAAAAAGAAGCTGTTACAAAAATATTCCAATATATTCATGCCATTAAATCCAACGCCCTTATTCTCGACTTGGAAAACCTTGCAAACAAATTACATGTGCTTGAAGATGAAATAAAAGTTTTATCAAACAAAGATAAAGTATTTACAAATGATGTTCTTAGTTTAGCCGTTAAAATAGAAACTTTTATGCAGGAAATGGATTCCTATATAGCGATTACAAAAAAAATCACCGCTTATAAATCTACAAATCAGATTGATACAATACTTATAAACTCATTGACAAAAGCTGTAGAAAGATTAGCAAACGAATTAAATAAAAAAGCGAAAATTACAGCAGGGCAGGTTGATATAAGCATACTTGAATCTAATCTGCGCAAGCCAATCAAAGACATCCTTTTTCAGTGCGTAAGAAATTCTCTTTATCATGGTATTGAAACTGTAGACGAAAGAATTAAAAAGAATAAAAACCCTTACGGACTTTTGGCTTTCACAATAAAAAATGTTGACGGAAACGCGGAAATCACTTTTTCCGATGATGGTAAAGGTCTTGACTGGGCAAAAATTAAACAAAAATACCTTGAAAAAAATCCAAAAGCAAAAGTTGATAAAAAAATTCTTCTTAGTTCAATTTTTTCCCCGGAATTCTCCACTGCCGATGAAACCAGTACTGCCGCAGGAAGAGGTGTAGGTTTAAGTTTTGTTAAGGACCTTGTAAAAGAGAATAAAGGGTCTATCAATGTTAATTCAACGGAATCGGGGCTTATGTTTAAATTTACCTTTCCGATGAAGTGATTTATAAAATTTAATAAAAGTTTTATAGGTATATTTATGTTTAATATTAGCTCTCCTAATGAAATTAATAAAATGCAGATTAGTTTGGATTCCGGAATAAACCAATATAATAATGTAATGGGAAATGTAATAGGTGATTATGCAAAAAAAACACTTCAAGGAGGAAGTAAAATTCTTACATCGGGCGGGATTAAATTAACATCTGAAGGGATAAAAAGTGCGCGAAACTTTATAATGCCGGCATTAAAGTTTAAACCTTGGGGAGCTGTAAAACTTGCAGGAAATATTAATAAAGCTCTTCCGGTTATAGGTCAAATTATCGGTATAGGTATTGAATTGTGGGATAGTTATACTCAAAAGAAGAAAGAAGAAGAATTCCAGGAAGGAATAAATAATTTAGTTTCAACATTTGAAAATCAAAGAAAAGAATATTTAGAATTTATTAACAATGAGGATAAATTTACAAGCGAATGTTTCCCAAATTATATCGGTCTAAAGGATCAATTAAAAGAATTGCAAACAGAATTGGATAAAAAACAAAAACAACATGAGAATTTTAAAAGATGGCGTGAACAGGGAGAAGCTATTGAAGCGGAATTCAAGATTATTTCTTAGTTGATATAAAATTTAAACATTATTAACAAATAAACTAATAATAATTTTGCCCGGAAGAAGACTCGAACTTCCATACCCTTGCGAGCACTAGTACCTGAAACTAGCGTGTCTACCAATTCCACCATCCGGGCTTGTAATATCATAACACATCAAGAAATATCATGACATATCAAAGTAAAAAAGTCAAGTTTAAAAAAGCATTGAATCTGAACAGGTATTTTTCTTTCTTTATATTTATAGATTATTTATATTGGAAAAGAAAAATGAATATAACGCAATAAAACACTTCAGTAATGTTAATTATTTATTAATTTAGTTAAAAATTTATTAAGACGCTTTTCATTCAAAATAATTGCTATAAGATAAAAACAAATCTGATTAAGGAAAGGATAAATGCAGTCGTTGACTGTCTCTTTCCAAAATAATAGGAGGATTTATTCATGAAGAAAATTATTATTTTAGTAATAATGATTACTGTTTTAACAGGGAGTGTTTTTGCGCAGAGTTTACCAACAACAAGCGGTATTCCGGCTTTTGTGTCACCGCAGAACACAGCAACACAGGGGAGAATTCGCAGCGCAGCGGATGATTTTATTAGACCGGATGCATACCATAATGTAAATTTTGATAATTGGTTTGGTATTGCATCATTTAGTTCGGATATTAGAGCTACTCTCGGATTTGCTACAAGATTCGGTAAAAGCGAAGAAGGTGAAGAAAGTAAAAAACCGGTATATATGAGCTTTTTTTACGGCGGCAGTGCTTGGGCAAATTTTGATATAAACACAAAAAGGGAAGCAGGCGGTATTACATATTTCCCTGCAGCGGCAAGTACTGATCTTCCGGTACTTAGCTCTGCTCTCCCGTACAATCAATTCGCTATTCTTCTCGGTGCAGCTGATATGGGTTTTCGTTTGTCATTTATCTCAACTTATAAATCAATTAACCAAAAAGATTTTACACATATTGATAATACCGATCCGTTTAATTTAAATTATGTTCATTATAAAAAATATCAAACAGGTAATGGCTTAAATTCAATTCAACTTGCATGGTCAATGTCAAAAAATCTTACCAAAGTTGGAATTAGACCATGGGCGGCTTTTGACTTGGATTTCAATTATAATTTTAATAAAAATCAAGTTTATGACGGTAATATTGCCGGTAATACAATTGTAAGCAATTCTGTTAATTTTATACAACCAATATTACAATTCGGTTTAGGCGGTATAATTGTTCATAATAATAAAGGCTGGCGTACTTCGATAGATATGGAATACCGCATGAGACTGCGGCTTCATAATAATGAGTTTTCATATACTCATGACGGCAGAGCTTACTCTCAAGTTGCAAAAATTAAAGGTAGAAATCGAAACGGAGCTATTGATGAATATTTCTGGATGGATCATCGTATCCGTCCCAGTATCAGCACACAATGGAATGGTGAAAAACTCAGACTTAGATCAAAACTTGATCTAAATTTTGAATTTCAAAGTATAGATAGCACTGCAAAAACTGTAGGTAATAATGGCGCATTAATATCCAATGGTGCTAATACAAATGAATTTACTTTCAGGTTCAATCCCGATCTCGCGCTTGCTGCTCAGTGGCAGATGGCTTCAAAATTTTTCTTAAATATCGGCGGACGTGTTAATGTTAGCGCATTAAACCTTACTACTACGAAAGGTTCTGCTTATACTGATGACACAAAAAATAATAATTCCGATTATAAAACGACTTCATTATCGTTTGGAGCAGTCAGCAATGAATTAACTCTCGGTCTTACCATTAATGCAACAAACAACTTGTTTATAGAGGCAACTTGCGGAGTAGGATCGGATAATATTGTAAATACATTCGCGACAACTAAAACATCAAGTGGAAAACCTGAAGGTCTTCTTATTTTTGGCGGTATTCTTTTAGGATTAAAATTTTAATTTAGCTGCTTTTAATGTGTAGGTAAGTATGGCGAGCCGTTTTTTATAACGTAAGTCGCCGTCTTATCTATACCATATCCAATAGATAACTTAATTGAAATAACCTTAATTTTTCGCTAATTAGAACAGTTTTATTATTTGCTAACTAAAATATAATATGTTACAATTTTATTATATAATCTGCCTTGCTATTAAAGAGGGAAAAACAAATGAAATTAAAAATTTCCGGAAAAATAATCCTAATCGCTGTAGCCGGTGTAGTAGCGTCCAGTTTAACTGTTTTAAGTTTATCCACGTTTCTGATGGGCAGGTTGCTTGACTATAAAATAAAAGAAGAAATGACCGCCATGCAATCTGTGATAATAAGAATGCAGCAGCAGGATGAAATCAGATTATTACAGTTAAATCAACTTCTTACCTCTATGCCTGACCTTGTGGATGCTGTGCAAAAAGTGGATGTGAAAAATATTATGAACACCGCGCATATGTCATGGCTGCTTAAAGAAATTGATTCGATTACATTTACCGATTCCTTAGGTATTACTATTTTCAGAAGCCACTCTGATTTAATTGGAGACGACATCTCAAGCCGCTCTGTTATGCAGGAAGCGCTTAATGGAAATATTTCGTCCGGAATATTTTTTGATGAAACCGCTGTGCTTCCGTATTCTATCCGCTGTTATGCGCCAATCTTTAAGAACGATGTTTTAATCGGCACTTTATCCTTAGGTTCAAACATCGGTACGGAAAAATATGTTGATAATCTCTACGAATTAACAGGTATACATTTTTCTCTTTATAAAAATGAGTCTCCTCTTATGACCAGTCTAAAAGATAAATCCGGCAAACGAAACAACGATGTAAAACTATTAAATTTGAACATAACAGATACAGTGCTTAATAAAGGCGAAAGTGTGATTATTCAAAGAGAAATATTCGGCGATCAATATATGACGATGTATTGGGCGATCAAAGATTTTTACGGAGAAACAATCGGCATGTGGGCGGCCGCCATGACGATGGATCGGCAAACAAGAGAAACAAATAGAGTCTTTTTGATTATCCTTCTTTGTTCGCTCGGCATTATCAGCGTTTTTGCACTTGCGGCAAGTATTATAGGAAACAGGATCAGTATACCTGTTAAAAAAATTACAGAATTTGCAGTGCGTGTAGCGAATGGAAATCTTGACGATCATATAACTGTAAAAAGCAACGATGAAATAGGGCGGCTTTCAGACGCGCTGCATACTATGGTAACAACCTTGAAAGACCGTATTAAAGAAGCGGAAGAACAACATGCGGCGGCTGTCGCGGCAAATAAAGCTAAAAGCACTTTCCTCAGCACCATGAGCCATGAAATCCGCACGCCGATGAACGCGATTATCGGCATCACGGAAATAGAACTTCGGCAAGAAGACCTTGCTCCGAATGTTATTGAAGCGTTTGAAAAAATTTATTCTTCCGGCGATATGCTGATGAGCATCATTAACGATATTCTTGATCTTTCAAAAATTGAAGCCGGCAAACTTGAATTGTTGAATAAAAATTATGAAATCGCGAGCATGATCAGCGATACAGCTCAGCTTAACATGATGAGGATAGGCAGCAAACCGATTGAGTTTGAACTCAATGTAGAAGATAACCTTCCGGTAACTTTGTTAGGTGACGAGCTTCGCGTAAAGCAAGTCCTTAATAATATACTGAGTAACGCTTTTAAGTATACAAACTCAGGCAAGGTGATAATGTCTGTCGCTTTGGATAATGAAAATACAGATGACAGTAAAATACCGCTTGTATTTACAATAAGCGATACAGGGCAGGGAATGACTAAAGAGCAGGTGGATAAACTTTTTGATGAATATTCACGGTTTAATGCGGAAGCAAACCGGACTACAGAAGGCACAGGTCTTGGCATGAGCATTACGCGCAATCTTATCGGTATGATGAACGGAAAAATAAAAGTGGAAAGCGAGGCGGGCAAAGGTTCTGTTTTCACTATCTATTTACCTCAAGGCAAAGTTGATTCCGCTGTAATAGGCAAAGAAATGGCTGATAATCTTCGAAGATTCCGAATGCATAACAGAGCTTATTTAAAAAACATTCAAATATCCATTGAACCGATGCCATACGGCAGAATACTTATCGTTGACGATGTTGATACAAATATCTATGTCGCGAAAGGATTAATGCTGCCGTACTCATTGAAAGAAATCGATTCTGCGAACTCAGGGCTTGACGCGATAAAAAAAATAAAAGACGGAAATGTATACGACGTTATTTTTATGGATCACATGATGCCGGGTATGGACGGCATAGAAACTGTAAAACATATACGCGAAGAAGGGTATAAAGAGCCAATCGTCGCGTTGACGGCTAACGCGGTCGGCGGGCAAGCGGATATTTTTATACAAAATGATTTTAATAACTTTATTTCAAAACCGATTGATATGCGTCAGTTAAACGTCATTATGAATACCTATGTCCGTGATAAACAACCGCAGGAAGTAATAGAAGAAGTGCGCAGGCAGATGCATGAAAAACTTCAAATGCAAAAAAATGAAAAACAAATTATAGAACAGATTTCATCAGAATCAATCTTTTTCGGTATGGAAATTTCAGGATTGGATATAGGAAAAGGGCTTAAGCGCTTTGACGGTAATGATAAAATTTTCCTTGATGTTCTGCGTTCTTATGCCGCAGGTGTCAGTTCCATGCTCGATAAAATTGAAAGCTTTAACGAAGATGCTCTCGCTGATTATATAATTAAAGTCCACGGGATAAAAGGGACAAGTTTTGATATTTTCGCAGAGCAGGTCGCTAAAGAAGCGAAAGACCTTGAAGAAGCCGGAAAATTAAAAGACATAGAATTTATAAAAAATAATCACGCATCTTTTATGGAAATAGCTGGAAATCTGGTTAGCAGTATAGAAGACGCGCTTTCAAAAATTAATTCAGACAGCGAAAAGCCTTTAAAAGACAAACCGGATATGAAAGTTTTATCAAAGCTTATTGTTGCTTGCAATGATTATGATATGGATGGCGCAGATGAAGCGATGGCGGAATTGGAAAAATATAAATATAAAACTGACAATGATCTTATAAGTTGGTTGAGAGACGCTATTGACAGGATGCAGTTTGAAGAGATTGCAGAGAAGCTTGGTTCTTATAATTAATATTCATGTTGATATAAATTTGAAAAGAGCGATGCCGGTAAATAACAACCAACACCGCTTATATTTTTAAAAGGTTATTTCTCTGACGGTCTTTTATTAGAAGTCGTCATAGCCACCCAGTATTTGCCTGGCCCGCCTGAGAATAAATCTTGATCTACAGAAACCTTTATTTCCACAACGCCGTTCTTGGAAGCTGTAAAATTTGATGCTCCCCATGTATTTGTAGCATCTGTATTTTTATTGGCGCCGGCATTTGTTTCTGCGAAGATAACATCCCCGTTCTTATATTTTGCCGATATTACTACATCTGCAAATCCATCTGCTACTACTACTGAGTTACTCCAATATTCTCTTACCCAAACATAGTATTTCTTTCCTGAAACAACATCAAATTCATGAAAGGCTACATCGCTATAATTGGAAAGAGTGCCTTTTACCCAGACATCTTCTTTTGGTTCTAATTCACAGCCTGTCATTAAAAATCCGAGTACGAGAATAATTACCAGCACTCCCAATAATCTGTGTTTGTTCATCATATCAAACACTCCTTTTTGTGATTCCCGGAGGAGGATAGAGTTCCGCTCTGTCTCCGCAGGGAATAAAATTTTCCGCTCTTTTAGAGCGATTCTCCCAACGGAAGAATTAATAAATTTTTGCTTTTTGTTCTTTAAGCACAAGAAAAAAGTAGTTTTAAGTAAGGGGATTGTCCATATAATTAAACACATATTTTCAGGTTTTTTTTATGCGCGAAATGTATATTTTCTTAACAGATTAGTTAGTTTTTAAAGTTCCATGTCAAAATTTTCTTTGGCGTATTTTCTCAGCATTTCTTTCCATTTATATTGTCCGAACATTTCAGAAGCGTAAAAAGCCTGCTTTAATAATTTAGGACATTCATCTTTGTCTCCCAAGTGATAAAGACAGCGTACCTTGTATGATGTAATAAGAGGTAAAAGACGGAAAGAGCCTGTGTCACGGCATACCTCTGCCGCACGGTCGCACATTTTTAATGCTTCCTCGTATCTTTCGGCATAAGCAAGCATTTGGGCAAGATTATAAATTACACTGATATAATATTCTCCGCGGGCGGCTTTATCTATGCATAATTCATCAAAATTTTTTTTCAAGAGAGATAAAATTTTGATGCTGTCATCCAGGCGTCCGTTGTCACGATATATCAATGATGTAAAATTTATTATGCGCAAATCCTGCTTTGAAAGATAATATTTATCAATATCATTTTCATTATATTCCGGTATGCTGGCTTTCATGGCTTCCATAAACATCCCATGTACAAGATTGCTGTCTTTCTTTTTAAACCACGCAATCATTGCCTTGAATGTTAAAATATACTGACGGTTTAAGCGTTCCGCCATAAATTCCTTGTCGCTTTCCAGATTTTTAATTATTACATCTGCTTTTTTGTTTCTTTCATCTTGATCATCATAGACGCTTTCTGTTTTTAAAAGACTCTCCAACTCATCCATTTTTTTCTGAATATTTTCTGCTTTGTTATCTATAAAAATATCGATATTATTAGGATTGTATCCGAGTTTCTCCAGCAGCATCTCTATAGTTCTTTTGTTAGGCATAGTCTGCCCGCTCTCGATTCTTGATAATGTCGCTTGCTCTATAATCGGGAGTGCGAGTTCTTCCTGCGTCATTCCTTGTTGGGTGCGAAGTCTTTTTATCAATGAACCTATGTTTAGAACCGCCATAAAATCAGTATACACTTTTTTCCTTCTTTATCCAACGGCGGCTATGATGGTACTAAGAATAAAAAAAGGGCTGAACGGGAAGTAAACCGTTTCCCGGACAACCCCTGCTTAAGAAATTATTTCTTTTTCCAAATACTTCCGTCTGATTCTTTAAGGGTCTTGGAGTTGGCGATTGTGAATGACATGGGCTGATCAAGACCGGTTAAGAGCAGAGTTTTTCCTGATACGGTAAATGATCCCTTGGCAACGATATTTTCCCCTGACGGAGAGATTGAAGCCGGAACGAACATGGTGAATGTGCCGGGACCGAATGTGATTGTCCATGCAGGCTCGGCAGTATAGCTGTATATACCGCTTGGTGTTGAATCGCCGCAGGCGGCTGCCATGAATAAGATTACCGCCGCTAAAACGATAAAGCCGAAAATTTTCCTTGTTATGACTTTTTATTTATCGTTGTAAATAATACGCAACGATGGGTATAACGTAGTTTTATATATTTAAATTTTTATTACAAATTTGTCAAAAAATCTGATAATATTAAGTAAACTTGTAATATTGCTAAGGATGGTTTTTATGGATAATGAAGATAATGAACCAACAACCGGGAATGAGAAAGAACGTTTAAAAATAATTTATGTTGATGATGTTTCTACAAGCCTTTTAACTCTTAAAAGAAGGCTGTCGGGAAGGCATGAAGTGTATCCCGCAGAGTCCTCCAAGGTAATGTTTAAAGCATTGGAAAAGATCACGCCTGATATAATATTATTGGATATAAATATGCCCGGTGCTGACGGTTATGAAACAATTGAATATTTAAAAGCGGATGAGCGTTATGCGCATATACCGGTTGTTTTTTTTACAAGTAATAACGACAAGGAGAGCGTGCTTAAAGGGCTTTCACTTGGTGCGGTAGATTATATTATTAAACCTTTTGAAACATCAAGTTTGTATGAATGTATAGAAAAACATGTAGCCGCCGCAAGGTTTGAAAAAGTAAAAGAAAAAGAAGAAGATAACAAGCCGCGTATCCTTGCTGTAGATGATGTTGTCAGTATTTTAAAAACAATTAAAGCCGCTTTACACAACAATTATATGGTGCATACAATATCCAAACCGGAAGCCGTATTGGACTTTTTAAAATTAAGAAAACCGGATTTAATCCTCATGGATTATTTAATGCCTACATACAATGGATTTGAACTTATACCCATGATACGGGAAATACCCGAGTATGAAGACATTCCGATTATAATGCTGACATCTGAAGGAACAGTTACAAATATAAAAGAAGCTGTGTCTTTAGGCGCTTGCGATTTTATTGTTAAACCTTTTAAAGACAACGAATTAAATGAAAAAGTCGCGAAGCATATAAAAGTAACAAAAGCTTAATTAAAGTTCAAGTCAATTAACTGATAGCTGTCTCCAGCGCGACTTCCATCATATTGGTAAAAGTATTTTGCCGCTCTTCTGCGCTGGTTATTTCCCCGGTGATTAAACTGTCAGAGATCGTGATAATACCGAGAGCTTCGCGCCCGTATTTGGCGGCAAGGGTGTACAGTTCGGCGCATTCCATTTCCAAAGCAAGGCAGCCGTATTTTGCCCAGAGTTTCCAATCGTCTTTATTATCTGAATAAAACATATCCGCTGATACTACAGGGCCGACTTTGGGCTGCCATCCTTTGGAGACGGCGGTATCCCAGGCTGTTTTTAAAAGGGAAAAAGTGGCTGTCGGGGCGTAAGTCCTGCCGCCGAAACGGAGGGTGTTTGCTCCTGAATCGGTACAGGCAGACATTGCAAGCACAAGGTCGCGTATTTTTACATCTTTATTGATAGAACCTGCCGTTCCGATACGGATGGCGCGTTTTACACCAAAATCCTGAAATAATTCATTAACATATATTGATATTGACGGAATTCCCATCCCTGTACCCTGGACAGAAACCTTTTTCCCTTTATAAAGTCCTGTATAACCAAAGATATTCCGTATATTTGTATATTGAACCGGGTTTTCCAGAAAATTTTCAGCGACAAATTTAGCGCGTAAAGGGTCGCCCGGCAGCAGAATCGCTTCGGCTATATCACCCGGCTTGCCTGCAATATGAATAGACATTGTTTCCTTCCTTAAAATGTTGTTATATTATTAGAATAATATATAAAAATTAAAAAATCCATATTTCATGGTATAATCATGATTAAAGTTTTATTATTAAAGGAATTATAAGGAATTATTATGAAGAAAACAAAAATTATTTTTATGTTTATATTGCTCTGTATTGTTATTTCAGTCCTTACTGTTTGCACCAGTAAGGGAAAGGGTCAAAAAGCGGTGCAAGAAATGACCTTTATTTTAGATCTGCCGCCTTTGAAAGATCAGTTTGCCGATTATTTTATGATGGGCGCTATTTTTCACAACGGGACAAGCCAAAGTCAGGGCAGGTTTTCAAGCGATGTACCGCCTGGAGCGCTAACTGTAATGAATCGGTATCTTACTCATCATTATAATGTTTTAACTCATGAGAATGAGTTAAAACCATCATCAATTTCCAATAACCGCAATGCGTCAACAGGGGTTATTTCATATAACTGGGATACAGCCGACCGTATGATCGATGCCGCTATAGCCTCAGGTTTCAAGCTTGTCGGACATACCTTATTATGGCATAGCCAGATCCCCAAATGGCAGCAGGATATTGCCAATGAATCAAGAGAAACCGCTCTTGCCGTAATGAAGCAGTATATAACTGATGTTGCAGGGCGTTATAAAGGAAAAATTTACTCATGGGATGTATTGAACGAAATTTTCAGAGACGGCGCCGATACCGGGAGCGATTGGAAAACTGTAATGAGAAGTGAAAACCCCTGGTATAAAGCTATAGGCGCGGATTTTGTTTATGAAGGTTTCCTTGCCGCCCGAAGAGCCGATCCTCAAGCGATCCTTTATTACAACGATTATAATTTAAATCAAAGAGGGAAGGCGGCTATGGTTCATAATATGGTGCGTGATTTGAACGCCCGTTATAAACAAGAGTATCCCAATGAAACCCGTCTTTTAATCGAAGGGATAGGGATGCAAAGCCATCATAATATCGATGTAACGGAATCAAGCATACAAAATTCTCTTAACCTCTTTAGACCTTTGGGCGTTAAAATATCTATAAGCGAACTTGATGTGCTTTCTCAAGGATGGAGCGATTATAGCGGTAATATCCGCCCTTCAGAATGGGGAAAGACGGCTGCCGCTAATCTTTACGGCGCTTTTTTTAAGGTTTTTCTAGAAAATTCTGATATTATCGAAAGAGTGACATTTTGGGGTGTTTTTGACCAGCAAAGCTGGCGTGCCAGAGCATTACCTTTAATATTCGAGGATCCCCTTATTCCCATAGCGAAACCCGCTTATTATAAAATAATCGAGGCTTTAGACAGGCATAAAAAGGGGATAAAAGTAAATTAAACCAAAAATGAAATTATACTATTTTTTCTCAAACCTACTTGACTAAATTAAAATTTTTATATATTCTTGCAAGGCAGTATAAAATGCGCTTAAACTACGTTTATTTTTAGAACGGAGTATCCGGCGTAGGGTTTTCTCTCTATATAAAGACTATGCTCGAGAGACTGCATGTTGCTAGCTGCGCCCTTATAGCTCAGTCGGTAGAGCACATCCATGGTAAGGATGAGGTCATCAGTTCGATTCTGATTGAGGGCTGACAGGGTTTTACCCTATCACTTTATATTGAAATAAAACGGGGTTTTCCCCATAGCGAGGTATATTATGGCAAGCAAAAAAACAGCGGTAGAACTGATAGCCCTACAATGCACAGAATGTAAAAGGCGCAATTATACAACCAGCAAAAATAGGCGCAATATCCAGGAAAAACTTGAGTTTATGAAATATTGCCCGCATGACCGCAAACATACGCTCCATAAGGAAACAAAAATAAAATAAATTCCAAGGCGTATAGCTCAGTTGGTAGAGCGGCGGTCTCCAAAACCGCAGGTCGTGGGTTCGAAGCCTACTGCGCCTGTAGCAGAATATGCGCCATGTTGTAATATGGTAAAGAAGGGATAACATGAAAAGACTTGTTCAATTTGTAAAAGACTGTTATGCCGAACTAAAAAAAGTAGTTTGGCCCGGAAGAGATGATGTAATTAGCTCTGTTAAGGTAGTTCTTATATCTACCGTTATCATTGCAGCTATATTAGGTTTAATTGATTTTCTCTTGCTTTTAGGCGTAAGAGCGGTTTTTTAAAACAGGTACTATAAGAAAGAAAAGGTAGGTAGAAAGCAAACAATGGCTACTGGCTGGTATGTCCTGCACACGTATTCAGGATATGAAAATAAAATAGAAAAAACTCTCCGCATAATGATGGAAACCGGGGAACTTGATAAGAATGTTGTCCGTGATGTTAAAATTCCATGCGAAGAAGTAGTGGAAATTAAAGAAGGAAAAAAACGCACACAAACCAGAAAATTTCTTCCCGGTTATATCCTTGTAGAAATGGACTTAGGTGATGCAGACGGGGGAGCAGACATAGGATGGAAAGTCCCCTGTTTAAAAATTAAAAAAATTCAAGGTGTTACAGGCTTTGTCGGGACACCTGCAGATCGCAAACCCCAACCGCTGACAGGCGATGAGGCAAGAGCTATCTTACAAAAAACCGGCGAAATCAAAGGCGAGCGCACAGTCCGCGCAAGACAATCTTTCACTCCCGGTGAGCAGGTTAAAATTATTGACGGGCCCTTTGAGTCATTTGTAGGAACCATCGAAGAAGTCAATCACGAAAAGAATAAATTAAAAGTAATGGTTGGTATTTTCGGCAGAAATGCACCTGTGGAAGTAGATCTTTTACAGGTGGAAAAAGTGTAAAGAAGGGAGCAGGAACTAGGGAATAGAGACTGGTGATTGTTGTTCGCTGTGATTTCGGATAATAATTCCCAATCCTTAATATTCAGTCCCAAGCCCCTTAAAATAAAAAGTGGAAGAGGTATTAAAACCTTGCCAGTCAGCGCTTGCCAGGCATTGACACACCACCAAGGAGTAAAAAATGGCAAAAAAGAAAGTTACAGCTTATGTTAAGCTGCAATGTCCTGCAGGGAAAGCCACACCGGCACCGCCTGTAGGACCTGCGTTAGGACCCCACGGGGTCAGTGCGCCTCAATTTGTCCAGCAATTTAATGACAGGACAAAAAGCATGGAACCGGGGTTGATTATACCGGTTATTATCACAATTTATGCAGATAAATCATTTACATTTATCCTTAAAACACCGCCCGCTTCAGTTTTAATAAAAAAAGCGATAGGGCTTGCATCGGGATCAAAAGAACCGCATAAAAATAAAGTCGGCAAGATTTCAAGGGCTCAGCTTGAAGAAATAGCTAAGACAAAAATGGCGGATCTTTCCGCTAATGATCTTGACGCGGCGGTAAAAATTATTGCAGGGACTGCAAGGTCTATGGGTGTGGAGGCGGATAAATGAAACGCGGAAAAAAATACAGAGAAAGCGTAAAAAAAGTCGATATCTCCAATTCATATGAACTTGTAGAAGCGTTAAAATTGGTGAAAACAATGGCTTACGCGAAATTTGATGAGACTGTCGATTTGTCTGTCAAATTAAACCTTAAAAAAAGCCAGTCCGTCCGTGACACCGTTGTTCTTCCTAACCAATTCCGGGGCGAGAAAAAAATTCTTGTTTTCTGCAAACCGGAAAAAGAAAAAGAAGCTCAGGAAGCGGGCGCTACATTTATCGGTGCTGATGATTTAATCGAAAAAGTTAAAGGCGGCTGGACAGATTTTGATGTAGCTGTCGCAACTCCCGATATGATGAAAGATGTCGGTAAATTAGGTATGATTCTGGGACGAAAAGGACTTATGCCTAATCCCAAAACAGGAACCGTAACTTTTGATCTTAAAGGTACCTTAGCCGAACTTCAAAAAGGGCGTGTTGAATTCAGAGCCGATAAAACAGGTGTTCTGCATCTTGCAGTCGGAAAAGTATCAATGACACCTGAACAGGTTGCGGAAAATATCAATGCGGTAATAACAGAAGTCAGACGCAAACGCCCGGTCGATGTAAAAGGCGAGTTCATCCAAACTGTTTCCGTTGCCAGCACAATGGGGCCCGGTGTATGGGTTGCCATAAAAGATCAGGATTGAGTAGGAGAATATAAATGGCGATTTTAGCAAAAAAAGAACAAGAAATTAAAACCAAGGCAATCGGTGAATTAAAAGAATCTTTAAGCAAAGCTCCGGATTTTATCTTTACAGATTACAGAGGTTTAACTGTCGAACAGATTACAAATTTAAGAAAACAACTTCGCACCAAGGATGTTCAGTACACAGTCGTAAAAAATAATTTTGCGCGTATTGCTTTTGAACAGTTAAATACACCTGATGTTTCTTCCTACCTCGTCGGTCCGACCGCTGTTGCAATCAGCCCGCGTGACACAAACGAAGTAGCGAAAATATTTTATGATTTTCTTAAAGAGGTTCCCGCTCTTAAAGTAAAAGGCGCTCTTGTAAGCGGCACAGTTTATAATGCTGCTCAAACTGAGGCTTTCTCAAAATTACCCGGCAAGTTGGAACTTATCTCAATGCTCATGTCTGTAATGAACGGGCCTGCAAGAAATCTTGCCGCCGCGCTCAATGATATCCCGTCAAGATTGGTAAGGACTGTCAAAGCGATAGCTGACAAGAAGGGAGAGAGCAATTAGCAAAGAACAGGGAACAATGAACAATTAATAATGAGCGGGTTTTTAAAGAACTTTGTTTATTTATCTTTGTTATTTGTTCTTTGACAAAACCATCAGGCTTCGGATGCTGCCGTTCCTGTCGGTTTAAAAATAAAGCTTTTCGTATGATGAGCAAATTACAATATTAGGAGAAGATAATATGGCAGCCACAAAAGAAGAAATTTTAGAAACGATTGCATCCATGACAGTTTTGGAAGTATCCGAATTGGTCAAAATGATGGAAGAAAAATTCGGCGTTTCAGCAGCGGCACCTGTTGCAATAGCAGCAGCGGCACCCGGAGCGGCGGCAGCTCCTGCAGCAGAAGAGAAAACAGAATTTAACGTAATTCTTAAGGCATTTGATGAAGCGAAGAAAATTGCTGTTATTAAAGAAGTCCGCGCTGTTACCGGTCTTGGTCTTAAAGAAGCAAAAGACCTGGTTGAAGGCGCCCCGAAACCCCTTAAAGAAGGTATTTCCAAGGACGAAGCCGGAAAAATCAAGGATGTCATCACCGCAGCAGGCGGTACAGTTGAGATTCAATAGTACTTGCTTTTTCTTTAATTTATTTTACCGCTAAGGCATGCACAAACAAGGTTTGTAGGCGCACAAGGGGAATTTCCTTTGTGTGCCTTGCGGTATAATTGATTGTTTTAAAATTTAAAAATAAGTATTATATATGTAAGTAATTTGGAAGGGGAGAAGAATGGTTAAGGTAAAACAAGCTGAAAAACGTCAATATATTGGAAAAGAAATACAAGATGTAATGGATCTTCCGGATCTTATCGCTATCCAGCTCAATTCCTATGAGCGGTTTTTACAAAGAGAAAGAGTCAGAAAAGGCGACAACCCTGCCGTTCAGGGGCTTCAGGAAGTATTTGAAGCGACATTTCCCATAAAAAGCCCTAGCGAAGATATGAGGCTTGAATTTGTAAAATACAAATTTGACGAAGAAAATATTAAATTGTCAGAACTGGAATGTAAGCAAAAAGGGCTTACCTATGCGGTTGCGCTTAAAGCGCTTGTTAATCTGACCTTTACCCAAACAGGTGAAATCCGCCAGAAAGATATTTATATGGGCGATATCCCGCTCATGACAGAAAGAGGAACCTTTATTATTAATGGAGCGGAACGTGTAGTTGTTTCGCAGATACACCGCTCGCCGGGCGTTATTTTCAGTCATGAAAAAGGGGTTTATTCGTCAAGGATTATCCCATACCGCGGAAGCTGGCTTGAGTTTGAAATCGATCATAAAAGAGAATTGATCTACGCGAAAATCGACAGAAAAAAACGCATACTGGGAACAATTTTTCTGCGCACACTTGGTCTTAATACAAGGGAAGAAATCATCAGCGCTTTTTATACAAGCGACGTTTTAAAGATTAAAGATGATCGTGAAACCAAAGAAAAAATTTCAGGAAAGATTCTTGCACAATCAATATACATTAAAGATGAAAATGCACCTAACAATGAAAAATTACTTTTTAGAGCAGGGGATAAATTACATCCGCATAATGTTGATGAATTAATAACACATAATATTAAATCAATTTGTTTTATTGATTTTGAAGCGGAAGATTCTCTTGATTCAACAATAATTCTTAATTGTTTTGAAAACGAAGAAATAAAATATATAAAAGAAGCGGGAAGCGAACCAACAAAAGAAGAAGCATTAATGCATGTTTATTCAAAATTGATGCCGGGCGAATCTATAACAGTTGAACAGGCGGAAAAAGACCTTTTAGGGATGTTCTTTACAGACCGCCGTTACGATCTTGGCAAAGTGGGGCGTTATAAGCTAAATAAAAAGTTTAATCTTAATATACCGGAAGATAAATTTACTTTAACAAACGATGATATTATCTCCACCATGAAACATCTTATTAAGGTATATGTCGGCGGAGATACCGATGATATCGATCATCTCGGAAACAGGCGTATCCGTTCTGTCGGCGAACTTTTGGCAAACCAATTAAAAACCGCTTTCAGCCGCATGGAAAGAATCGCAAAAGAAAGAATGAGTCTTAAAGAGACAGACACAATCAAACCGCAGGAATTAATTTCCATAAAGCCGATTGTCGCGTCTATTAAAGAATTTTTCGGATCGAGTCAGTTATCACAGTTCATGGATCAGGTTAACCCTTTGGCGGAACTTACACACAAGAGACGCCTTAACGCCTTGGGTCCCGGTGGGCTTTCACGCGACAGAGCGGGTTTTGAAGTGCGTGAAATTCATTATACCCATTACGGAAGAATGTGCCCTATAGAAACACCTGAAGGTCCGAATATCGGTCTTATTGTTTCTCTTGCAAATTATACACGTGTTAATGAATACGGTTTTTTAGAAACTCCTTATCGAAAAGTTAACAAAGGTGCTGCCACAACAGAAATCGAATATCTTTCTGCAATGGACGAAGATCGTTACTTCATCGCTCAGGCTTCTGCAAAGGTAAATCCTAACGGCTCATTTGCAGATGATCAAATTTCTTGCCGCAACAAAGGCGATTATATAACCCGCGCTCCTGAAGATATTCAATACATGGATGTTTCACCTAAACAGATCATTTCTGTTTCCGCTTCGTTAATACCTTTTCTTGAACATGATGACGCAAACCGCGCATTGATGGGTTCTAACATGCAGCGCCAGGCTGTTCCTCTTGTATTCCCTGAAGCACCCCGTGTAGGGACAGGTATGGAAGGGAAGTGCGCTTATGATTCGGGCGTTCTTGTTAAAGCTCGCAGAGGCGGCACTGTTGTACGTGTAACATCTCAGGAAATTGCTATAAAACCTGAAAGGTCAGGCAATATAAAGAAAGGCGCTCAGGTTGATGTTGATGAAAACGGAAACGATGTTTATCAGCTTATTAAATTTCAAAGAACCAATCAGGATACATGTTTTAATCAAAGACCTATCGTTAAACTCGGCGAAAAAATTACAGCAGGGCAGGTTATCGCTGACGGGCCCGCTACACATAACGGGGAGCTTGCGCTCGGACGTAATATCCTTGTAGGGTTCATGCCATGGAACGGTTACAATTATGAAGACTCAATTCTTATCTCTCAGCGTGTTGTTAAAGATGATATGTTTACTTCGATACACATTAAAGAATTTATCGTTGAGGTTAGGGAAACAAAACTCGGCCCTGAAAAAATTACACGCGACATTCCTAACACTTCGGAAAAAAGCCTTGATAATCTTGATAACGAAGGTATTATTCGCATCGGCGCAAAAGTGCGTTCAGGCGATATTTTAGTGGGAAAAGTTACACCGAAGAGCGAAACAGAAACAACCCCTGAATTTAAACTTCTCAATTCAATCTTCGGGGAGAAAGCGAAAGAAGTGCGCGACTCTTCATTAAAAGTGCCGCATGGGATTGACGGAACGATAATCGACATTCAACGTCTCAAAAGAACAGAGCATGACAGCCTTAGCCCCGGTGTTGATGAAGTTGTAAAAGTGTTAATCGCGACAAAACGCAAACTGCGCGAAGGTGATAAGATGGCAGGCCGTCACGGGAATAAAGGTGTCGTAGCGCGTATACTCCCTGAAGAAGATATGCCTTTCATGGAAGACGGCACCCCTCTTGATATTTGCTTAACCCCCTTAGGCGTGCCTTCACGTATGAACATCGGCCAGCTCCTTGAGACGGAACTCGGCTGGGCAGGCTCTACTTTGGATGAATGGTACTCAACGCCTGTTTTCCAATCACCGTCTACCGAACAAATTGAAGTGAAACTAAAAGAAGCGGGCTTGCCTGTTACAAGTAAAGCTATTTTAAAAGACGGCAGGACAGGCGAAGAATTTGTCAACCCGATTTTCTGCGGTATAATCTACTTCCTTAAACTCCATCACCTTGTTGACGACAAGATGCACGCGCGTTCCACAGGGCCTTATTCGCTTGTCACACAGCAGCCTCTCGGAGGGAAAGCTCAATTCGGAGGTCAAAGGTTAGGTGAAATGGAAGTATGGGCGCTTGAAGCTTACGGAGCGGCAAATACTTTACAGGAACTTTTAACAATCAAGTCTGATGATATGACCGGACGCTCAAAAATTTACGAAGCGATAGTAAAGGGAGAGCCTTCTACAACAGCAGGTATCCCCGAATCGTTTAACGTACTTGTTCAGGAATTAAGAGGGCTTGCATTGGATCTGTCAATCTACGATATAAAAGGAAAACAAATTCCTCTTACAGAAAAAGATGAAGAATTAATTACTAAGTCTGGAAGTAACTTTTAATGAATTTTTTAAGAGTCGCTTTAATAATGTTATATAAATTTTTATAGGGGACAGGAAGCATGCGGGATATTCAGGATTTTGATTCGATAATGATACGGTTAGCCTCGCCGGATATGATCCGGTCGTGGTCTTATGGCGAAGTAAAAAAGCCGGAAACAATCAATTACAGGACCTTAAGACCGGAGAAGGAAGGACTTTTCTGCGAGCGTATATTCGGTACCACCAAAGAATGGGAATGTTACTGCGGAAAATTTAAATCAATCCGATACAAAGGTGTTATCTGCGACCGTTGCGGTGTTGAAGTAACTCACTTTAAAGTGCGCCGTGAAAGAATGGGGCATATCGAACTTGCCGCCCCTGTATCGCATATTTGGTACTACCGTTCCGTTCCCAGCAGAATGGGTCTTTTATTAGATCTTCCGACAAGTCAGTTAAGATCGGTTCTTTACTACGAAAAATATATCGTAATCGATTCAGGCGATACAAATCTTAAAAAAGGTCAGCTCCTTACAGAAGATGAATATTACGCCGCTCAGGAAAAATTCGGAGGCGGTTTTACAGCAGGCATGGGCGCTGAAGCTGTCAGCGTTCTTTTGGAAAATTTAGACCTTGATGAAATGGCGGCAGACCTTCGCAAAAAAATGATCGAAAAGGGAGATAAGAGCGATAAGAGGCTTCTTAAAAGAATCGAAATCGTAGAAAATTTCCGCGGTTCAAAAAATAAACCGCAGTGGATGATCCTCACTGTAATTCCTGTAATCCCACCGGAACTGCGTCCTATGGTTCAGCTTGACGGAGGGCGTTTTGCAACAAGCGATTTAAATGATTTATACCGCAGGGTAATCAACCGCAACAACCGCCTTAAAAGACTGCAAGGTTTAAATGCGCCCGATATTATTATCCGTAACGAAAAGCGTATGCTGCAGGAAGCGGTTGACGCTTTATTCGACAATTCCAAGAAAAAGAAAGTAGTTAAAGGTTCCGCGAACAGGCCTCTTAAATCAATCAGCGATATGCTCAAAGGAAAGCAGGGGCGTTTCCGCCAGAACTTGCTCGGAAAACGTGTTGATTATTCAGGACGCTCTGTAATTACAGTCGGCCCTGACCTGCGGATGTGGCAATGCGGTATCCCGACCAAGATGGCGTTGGAATTATTCAAACCTTTCATCATGAAAAAACTTGTTGATAAGGATGTTGTCTTTAATATTAAAAAAGCGAAAATGCTTGTAGAGCAGGAAACGCATGAAGTATTCGCTATCCTTGACGAGGTTGTAAAAGAACATCCTGTTCTTCTTAACCGCGCCCCTACTTTGCACAGACTCGGTATTCAGGCTTTTGAACCTGTTCTTGTTGAAGGGAAAGCGATCAAACTGCATCCTCTTGTTTGCCATGCTTTTAACGCGGACTTTGACGGCGATCAGATGGCGGTTCACGTTCCTCTTACACAAGCCGCGCAAATGGAATGTTGGACGCTGATGCTTTCGGCGCGCAATCTTTTAAATCCCGCCAACGGAAAGACTATTGTGTTCCCTTCACAGGATATGGTTTTAGGCATAAATTATCTTACAAGAATTAAACAAGGCGCGAAAAGAAAAGGCTCTGATAAACCGGAAACAAAAGATAATATCCCTTACTATTCATCCCCTGAAGAAGTTCTGATGGCGGTGGAAAGAAAAACACTGGATTGGGAAGCCGCCATTCGCGTAAAACCGCCTAAAGGCCCGATATGGGATAAAGAAGGCAGCGTGGTTGAACCTGACGCTAACGGCACGATAGTCACTTCCGCAGGAAGGCTTGTGTTTAACGAAGAGCTTCCTTCCGATCTTCCCTTTATCAATTATGAATTAAAAGACAAAGAACTCCGCAAACTTATTGAATGTGTATTCAATGACAGAGGTTCATGGACTACTGTTCAAATGTTAGACGCAATTAAATCAACCGGTTACCGTTATGCGACAGTTTTCGGTGCGACTATCGGCGTTGAAGATATTATTGTCCCGAAAGAAAAATCTGAAATGATTGATAAAGCCAATAAAGATGTTGAATTGATTCAAAAACAATGGCGGCAAGGTCATATTACAAATGAAGAGCGTTATAATCAGGTTGTTCAGGTTTGGACAAAAACAAATGAAGACCTTACAAACATAACAATGAAGACACTTGAATCAGACAGAGACGGTTTTAACTCAATCTATATGATGATGAACTCAGGAGCGCGCGGAAGCCGTAACCAGATAAGACAGCTTGCAGGTATGCGCGGGTTAATGGCAAAACCTTCCGGCGACATTATTGAACTTCCGATACGTTCAAACTTTAAAGAAGGGCTTTCTGTTATAGAGTTCTTTATTTCAACTAACGGCGCGCGTAAAGGTCTTGCAGATACCGCTCTTAAAACAGCGGAGGCGGGTTATCTTACACGCCGCCTTGTTGATATAGCGCAGGACATGGTTGTAAATGAAGATGACTGCGGAACTATAAACGGTATTTCCTATTCTGCGATTAAACAAGGTGAAGAAATAGTTGAAGAGTTAAAAGATCGTATTATCGGGCGCTTTACCCTTGAACGTGTTAAACATCCGATTACAGGCGAGCTTATAATGGATGTTAATCAGGAAATAACTGAAGAACTTGCCCTTGCTATAAAAGCTGCGGAAGTTGAAACCGTGCGTATTAGGACGGTTCTTACATGCGAAGCGAAGTACGGCGTTTGCAGAAAATGTTACGGGCGAAATCTTGCGACGAACCGCACTGTTGATATCGGAGAAGCGGTTGGAACAATTGCGGCGCAATCTATCGGCCAGCCCGGCACTCAGTTAACAATGCGTACCTTCCATATCGGAGGCGCGGCTACAAAGATTAGTGAAGAAAATAATATCACCTTAAAATATCCTGTATACATAAAAGATATTGTCGGCACTAATGTCGAGCTTTCAAACGGTCACTTATTGTTTACAAGAAGGGGATATATAATTGTTAACAAAGTAATGCGCGAATATAAACTTGAAAGCGGTGATAAATTATTAGTGCAAAACGGCAATAAAATAAACCGCGGCGAAGTAATAATCAAGCGCGGCTCTCAGGAGATTACTTCTTCAGAAATCGCTTATGCTTTAATATTAAAAAATGAAGGCGGAGATCATCTTTATCTTATCGGTCAAGATCAAAAAATTGAAATAAGAAACGGTTCAGATTTCGAAGTGAAAAAAGGATCGGTTATTGAAGCTGATAAAAAAATCGCCACCTTCGATCCTTTCTCTGACCCGATTATCGCTGAAGCAAGCGGGATAGTTAAATACGAAGATATGATTCCCGGCACTACATTTAAAGAAGAAACAAATGATGATACCGGCAATACAGAAAAACGTATAATGGAATTCCAGCATGAAAATAAACAACCCCGTATCTTAATTTTTGATGACAATGATAATCAAGTTGCGTCTTACCATCTGCCAAGCGGCGCTTATATTCAAGTTGATGAAGGCATCAGGATTAAAGCAGGACGGACAATTGCGAAAATTTTAAAAGAATCTGCAAAAGCGATGGACATTACATCCGGTCTCCCGCGTGTAAGCGAATTGTTTGAAGCCCGCAAACCGAAAAGCCCCGCAGTTCTTGCGCAGGTGTCAGGCACTGTTTATTTTAAGGACAATGTAAAAGGCAAAAGAAAAATCACTATTGTAGATAAATACGGCAGGGAATTTTCTCATTTAATCCCGATGTCAAAGAGAATGTTGGTGCGTGACGGTGATACAGTAGAAGCAGGTGAATTACTTTGCCAGGGCGCGATTAATCCTCATGACGTTCTTTACATTTTAGGTGAAGGCAAGCTGCAGCGTTATCTTATGGATGAAATCCAGCATGTTTACCGTTTACAAGGTGTATCGATAAATGACAAGCATATCGGTGTTATTATCCGTCAAATGATGCGTAAAGTGGAAATCAGAAAAGTCGGCGATACTAAATTTATTTTCGGATCATCTGTCGATAAAACTGTTTTCCATGAAGAGAATGCCCGTGTAATTGCCGAAGGCGGACAGCCTGCAATCGCACAGCCTATGTTCCAGGGTATCACAAAGTCTTCACTCAATATTGATTCTTTCCTTTCTGCGGCAAGTTTCCAGGAAACGACAAGGGTGCTTACCAATGCGGCAATCGCAGGTTCGACAGATTACCTTCGCGGCTTGAAAGAAAATATTATCATAGGTCATCCTATCCCTGCCGGTACCGGAATGAAACGTTACCGCAATATTAAGTTGTTTGATAATGACGGGCAGAACTTAGATGAGTATATGCAGGAAATTCTTGACAGGCGCAAACAAGAAGCCGAAGCTGTCGCAGAGGCGGCCGCGAATGCAACCCATGAAGAATATCCTCATGAAGATCCGGACGATTAATATTTTCATTTTTTAATTTGAGGGGTAACAGTGCAATACCGCGTTGATAAAATTTCAGGAAATAAACTGTCTATTTTAAGTTTTGGGTGCATGAGGTTTCCTTCTTCTTTTCAAAAAACAGAAGAATTAATTCTGCGTGCTGTAGAAATGGGTATAAATTATTTTGACACCGCATGGGTATATTCAGGCAGCGAAGAAACTCTCGGTTCGATTCTTGCAAAACATAATCTGCGTGAAAAAGTTTATATAGCAACTAAACTGCCTCTTATCATGTTTAAAAGCGCAAGCGAAAAAGCGGATTTTGATAAGTTTTTAAATCAATCTCTTCAAAGATTAAAAACAAATTACATTGATTATTATCTATTGCATATGATAACTGATATGGATCAATGGAATATGTTTAAAAAATGGGGGATAGAAGAATGGATTGCGCAAAAAAAGAAAGAAGGCGTAATCAAGCAAATAGGTTTTTCCTATCACGGATCATGCGATGAATTTCTTAAAGTTATGGAAGGGTACAACTGGGAATTAACACAGATTCAATACAATTATTTTGATGAAAATTTTCAAGCGGGTGTGACAGGGCTCCGCGCCGCCGCAAAAAAAATGCCTGTAGTGATCATGGAGCCGCTGCTCGGCGGGAAACTTGCAAAAGGCTTACCCAAATCTGCGCTAAAAATATTTAATGATGCAAACGAAAGTTTTTCTTGTGATAATTTATCGCCTGCAGGCTGGGCTTTAAATTGGCTGTGGGATCAAAACGAAGTGACAACGGTGCTTTCAGGCATGAATACAATGGAACAGCTCGAAGAAAATTTACAGATAGCGGAAAAATCATCTATTGGAATGTTAGACGAAAACAAAAAAAACATTTACAAATCTGTAATTGAATCTGTAAACCGCGCCTGTAAAATCCGTTGTACAGGCTGCAATTATTGCATGCCCTGCCCTGCAGGTGTAAATATCCCCGGTTCTTTTTCGGCATATAATATAAGCTATTCCATGGGTTATTTAGAAGGTTTAAAGCAATATATTACCAGCATAGGTTTTACACAGGTAAAAAGCGCAAGCCCTTTTCTTTGCATTAAATGCGGCAAATGCGAAAAACATTGCCCGCAAAATATCCCGATTATGAAAGGTTTGGACGCTGTTAAAAAACGGATGGAACCTCTGTTTGTAAGATTTGTAGGTTTCTGCGCCCGCGCTTTTCTCGGAAAAAAACGAAAAAAGAAATGATGATCATTTACCGCAAAAACAAAGAAAGGAGTTGCGGGGCTAATCCGAATCCCGAGTCCCCAGTCCCCAGTCCCTTAATAATAGTTATTATAATAATGTTCCTTATAACATCCTGCACAAGACAAAATAATCAACATGACGGCATTGTAATCGCTGTCAGTATTCCGCCTCAGGCTTGGTTTGTTTCGCAGATTGCAGGGGAAAAAGCGCATGCGCTTGTCCTTGTCCCTCCGGGGCAAAATCCTCATAATTATGAACCTTCCCCGCGTCAGATTCAAGGTTTAGTTTCCGCAAACGCATGGATACTTTCAGGTTCTGAATTTGAAATCGGCTTGTTGCCGAAAATATCTTCTCTTTTTCCAAATTTACAAATTGTAGACGGGACAAGCGGAGTTAAGTTCAGGTTGATGGAAGATCACGATTGCGATTCGCAGGAAACGCATGATCATCATCATGAAACATCTCTTACCTCATACGACAGGCACACATGGTTAGGCAGAGAACCTGCAAAAATATTAGCTGTTCATATAAAAGATACTCTTTCTAAATCAGATAATCAAAATGCTGTGTATTATCGTGAAAACTGCGAAAATCTTATCCGTATGATTGATGAGGTTTTTGATGAATTAAAAATAAAACTTTTACCTTTAAAAGGAAAAAATGTTTTTGTATATCATCCAAGTTTCGGATATTTTCTTGATGAATTTGGAATGTATCAGGAAGCGGTTGAAACAGGCGGAAAAGAGCCGACGCCGAGGGAGCTTAACAATTTAATTTTTAAATTAAAAAATGATAATGCCGCCGCTATTTTTGTTCAAAGCCAATTTCCGACAAGCGCTGCAAGATCATTAGCGGCATCTACAGGGATTAAATTAATCGCCTTAGATCCCCTTGCGCAGGATTGGCTTACGAATATTAAATTGATGGGACAAACCTTGCAAAATATTATACAATAATTAATCATGAGAAAAACGGACGGCGATTTAACACCTCAAAATGTAGCTGTCAGATTTGAATCTGTTTCTTTTTCTTACAGCGATATACAAGTATTGGAAAATGCGTCATTTCATATACATCGCGGTGAATTTGCCGCTATGGTCGGCCCTAACGGATCGGGTAAAACTACGGTATTAAAATTACTTTTCGGTCTTGTTAAACCGGATACAGGCAGTATAGAAATTTTCGGGGACTCTCCTGAAAAGCAAAAAAAAACTAATTCAACCCATACAGCTTATGTGTCCCAGCATATGCCCTCTGATAATTTATTTCCTATAACTGTGCGCGATATTGTAAGAATGGGTTTGTTGCGTCCTCTTAAAAGTTATGTTAAAAATACGCCCGCTGTAACAGAAGCGATGGAAAATGCCGGTATCGCAGGTCTTGCTTCCCGCCCTTACCGTTCTCTTTCAGGAGGACAGAAGCGCAGGACGCTTGTCGCCCGCGCCTTGGTTGCAAACCCCGATTTACTTGTGCTTGATGAGCCGACGGCGAACATGGACAGCGAAAGCGAAACGCTTCTTTATAAAACACTCGGCGCATATAAAGGGAAAACAACCATTCTTGTCGTTACTCATGACACAGAGTTTGTCTCTTCTCTGACAGATCGAGTTCTATGTCTCGGTGCCGGGCGTAAAGTTGTCCAGCACGCTCTTGAAGCTCAAACAGAATTTGCAAACGCCGCTTTTCATCATGGAGATACATATCAACAGGCGCGTGTACTTCATGATGAGAATATAAATAGCGATGATTGCTGTAATTAATTAAAATAATATTTTCAATTTTTTTTACTTTTTTCAAAAAATGAGCAAAAAAGTTAATTTTCAATTTTTAAATCTTGTTACAATTCATAATCACAAAGGTAGTTCGTATGAACTATTAATTTATTATTAGGAGAAAGAAATGAAAAAATTATTTATTTTCTTTATTATGGTTTGTTATATTGTTTTGAATCTTTCAGCGCAGCAAAATAACATGGTACGTATTAATGGAGGTACATTTACTATCGGAAGCCCGTCTAATGAAGAAGGACGTGCGAGAGATGAAGTGCAAAGGCAGGTAACGATAAACTCATTTAGTATTTGTAAGTATGAGGTGACGCAGAAAGAGTATCAGGAAGTGATGGGAATTAATCCCAGTATTTTTAAAGGTGATAATTTACCTGTGGAAAATATTACATGGTTTGACGCTGTAGAATACTGCAACAGAAGAAGCCAAAGGGAAGGATTAACGCCGGTATATTCTATTACAGGAAGAACCCCCGCGTCAGGATACCCTATTACAAATGCAACAGTAACTGTGAATTGGAATAATAACGGTTACCGTCTGCCGACAGAAGCGGAGTGGGAATATGCGTGCAGAGCAGGGACAACAACAGCATTTAATGTCGGGGAAGAAATTAAAACAAGTCAGGCAAATTATAAAGGGGTTAGCTATTATAACAGCAATGAAGAAACGGAATACAGAGAAAAAACGACGCCTGTAGGGATATTTTCTGCAAACGCTTGGGGTTTGTATGATATGCATGGAAATGTATCAGAATGGTGTTGGGATATGTACGGATCATACGGAATCGGAGCGCAGAATAACCCGCGCGGAACTGCAGATGGAAATTATCGTGTGATTCGCGGCGGGAGTTGGTATTTTATCGATCTATTTGTCCGATCTGCTATCCGCGGAAACTCTAATCCTTCTTACCATACTGACGGTATCGGCTTTCGTGTCGCGCGGCTCTAAACTATTGCGTTTAAATATAATAGATATGAGGTTTATCGTAATGTATTTTGATGTATACTAATTATAATATGAGGAAAGTATGAAGATAAAAATTTTTAATATAATGACCGCTATCGCGTTGTACAAGGGAACGATTTATACCCAACATTATGAATAAAGCGGCTCACTTTGTTTATATTAAATTTTGTAAATTTTACTTTAATATTCCCATGGATTAAAATAATTATTAGATATAAATTGGTAATTTTTCGGATCCGGGTAAATAAAAGATGTCCAGTCTTCATAACTTTTTATAATGGATTGCGCGTATTCATCTTCTAATGTATCCATGAATTTTCGACACTCTTCAACTATACCTTCAGGTTTATTTTCAGCGTTAATTACGAATGTTTCCAATTTGCGCACTGAAGGAAACAAAATTTCGTTTTCAATTAAAATGAGACGATATAAGTTGTACACCATTGCGCTTGCGGTATGATGTTTCATAAATCCTTCCGGTTTGCAGATTTTCCAAAAATAAGAATAAGATTGCTTTAAGGTGCAGTAAAATCTCAGTTGTTTTTCGGTCGCCTCCTGTTTTTGAAAAATCGGGATTTTAGCGGCAAGCTCAGGCAAATCAGGATCATGACTAAAAAGCGGCTGAGCGTTTGTAAACATATTCTGTCCGGGTTCCGAACCATTATTTGCCAGATTTTCTAAATGCTGACGTGTCATAAAATGAACATCAAAATAACCGCCTTCGTATGTGCATTTTCCTAAAATCGATTCGCATTCCATACTCTTTTTTTTCTTTTCTTCAAAATATTCCTGCGATACAATAGCAACGCCGTCAAGGTCTGAGTCGGGTCGTTCTGTACCGGTAGCAACTGAACCTATCAAAAACAACGCGATAATTTCCGGATTTTCACTATAATGAGCTGCCATATTTTTAATAGATTCTTCGTGATGCTTATGCATTGATTACCAACTCCTTTTTCTTATGCGCTTTTTTTCTTTATGGCTTTTTTATCCAATGATAAAATATTACGATAAACTTCTGCGGCTCCGGAACTTTGAATCGCTTCTACAAAAGATGCGATTTCGTGTATTTTTCCAAGATGCATACCCAATTTTTCCCATACATTAAAATGTTCACTTACATTCACTGTTCCGCTTGAGCGATTATTTGTACGTATACTCCAGTATTGTTTAAAGTCGCTTATACCCATAATTGAAGGTGACTTTTTTTTACAATATTCGTATATTTTATAGGAACCTTCGTTTATATTAATATTTGCTTTATGATCCATCCAATGAAAATCTTTGTTTAGTCCGTTTTCTACTATATAAAACTCAACTAATGGATCAATCGTCCAGCCGTAAACGCCCAGATACGAACCGCCCCGGCTAAAAAAGCTGATTCCATAATCGACTTCTATATTTCCAATTTGTGAATGTGATAAAAGTTCATCAAAATGTTTACCTGTGCGGAAAATTGCATCGCCTGTGTTGTTCCACTTGCATTTAAAACCTCCGCCGTTCGTAAATGACATTGCGATATTTCCTGTGTCATACCATGTTTCAAAATTATAAGCGCCGCGAATTCCTCTTTGCATTGTTTTAATAGTATCAATACCCTGGAAATCCGTATTTGTCAATCTTTTAGGATCATACAAACATAAGGGCGCGGTTTTTCTTATTATTTTATGTGTTTTTGATTTACGGATTTCGCCGGGGGTTAGTCCGTATTCCCGTTTGAAAGCCCTGATATATGATTGTTCATAGCCAAGTCCGTAATCGTAAGCAATATCCAGAATATTCAAGTTAGTTCCAAGGAGATCTTCAATGCTTACTGTCATTTTTCTGGAACGAATATACGAACCGATACTTTGACCGAACGCCGATTTAAAAAGCAACCGTAAATGAGTTGATGATACGGTAAATCTTTTCGCAAGATATTCGGTGTCAATATCCGCCTTTAGCTTGGCTTCAATTTCGTTTAAAACATTTTCTAATAATTTATCATTTTTATACATAAAATAACCTTTCTGTAGAATTGCGGCGTTAAATATCTCATATTCCTTTACTCCTATATGTATATTATCATAAATTCTAATATAAATAAGATATAAAAATGAACATTTTTGTCCATTTAAAGAATTTCATTAATTTTTTATTTTCAATTACTATCAAATTGAAAATCATCCCTTCTGCAATACGGGCATCTGTTAAAATGAATAAAAATGTTCATTTTTAATAAATTCTTTTTTATAAAATTTAAAAATAATTAATCAGCTGGGAGAAAAAAATGAGATATTTAACACCGCAATATTACATGGCAGACCCATCCGCTCACGTATTTAACGGCAGGCTTTACATTTACCCGTCTCACGACCGGGAAAGCGGAGTACCGCAGAACGATAACGGCGATCACTTCAATATGAAAGATTACCATGTCTTTTCCATGGACGATGTTGAAAACGGCGAAGTAATCGATCACGGGGTTATTCTCGATGTAAAAGATATCCCCTGGGCAGGACGGCAGCTTTGGGATTGCGAAGTAGCTTGTAAAAATAATAAATACTATATGTATTTTCCTCTTAAAGATAAAAACGATATTTTCCGCACAGGAGTGGCTGTCGCAGATAAACCCGAAGGCCCTTTTATCCCGCAGAGCGATCCGATGCGCGGAAGTTACAGTATGGATTATTGCGTCCTTGAAGAAAAAGGCGAATTTTATTTTTACTTCGGAGGGCTTTGGGGCGGCCAGCTTCAGCGTTATAAAGATAATAAGGCGCTTGAAAGCGGCGGAACCTATCCTGCCGATGACGAACCTGCAATCGCGCCGCGTGTGGCAAAACATGGCTTCGCAGTTTAAAAGTCGCCGAGATGAAATATAATTCTGACGGCACGATTCAAACAATAGACGGCGGCGGTTATTGGGAAGCAGGGTAAAAATGTATAAAATAAAAAAAATGAAAATAAAATATTTCAATGAAATAATTGAATTATGGAAAAATTCTGACGGAATAGGAATAAATGATCATGATGATTCAAAATTTTCTTTGAAAAAATTTATTAAAAGAAATCCAAATACATGCTTTATTGCAGTAAATAATGAAAAAGAAATAATCGGAACAATAATCGGCGGGAATGACGGCAGAAGGGGGTTTATTTATCATTTGCTTGTTAAATCAGAATACAGAAAAAATGGAATAGGGAAAAAACTATTAGAATTAGTTGAAAATAATTTTATTAAAGACGGTATTAGAAGAATAAATTTATTTGTATTAAAAAACAATGAAATAGGTAATAATTTCTGGGAAAATAATGGATATGGAATAAGAGATGTAGCTTTATTTAGGAGTAAAAAAATAGAAATATGAAAGTAAAACAAATTATTAATCTTATTTTGGCGGCAATCGGGCTTGCAATGGGTGTAGCTGTTGTAGTTTTAACAGTTATAAGCAGCGAATTAAATACGGATAATCTTGTAAGAATGTTAGGCATCGCGGCGGTTTCATTTGGTATTTTAGCTTTAAATAAAGTTCGCGGATCGGAATAAATAAAATATTATGAAAACAGTAATAATTTACGGAGTTGAACATAAAGGATGTAATTATAATGCGGTTCAAGTTTTAAAAGAACATTTAGGTCTTTCAGAGAATGAATTAATTGAGTTCTATCTGCCAAAAGACCTGCCTCATTTTTGCTGCGGTTGTAATAACTGTTTTTATAAAGGAGAAGAAAACTGCCCTCATCAAAGTTATGTTACACCTATAAAAGAAGCAATGTATGAAGCTGAGCTATTAATTTTTGCGTGCCCTGTTTATGTTTTCCATGTGTCAGGGCAGTTGAAGGCATTTCTCGATCATTTTGGATTTCAATTCATGGCGCATAGGCCTAATAAACAAATGTATTCTAAAACAGCTTTCGTAATATCACTGGGTGCAGGAGGAGGAATGGATACGGTTATCAAAGATATTACAGACAGTTTGAAATGGTGGGGTATAAGCAGAATATTTACCTATGGATGTGCTATTAATGCCGCAAATTGGGAAAGTGTATCTGATAAAAAGAAAGAAAAAATCAATCGTAAATTAAAATCCATTGCAAAAAAAATAAAAAATAAAATTTATAAACCTAAAACAAGTATAAAGGTAAAAATGCTTTTTACAATATGCAGATTAATACAGATAAAGTTTGCATCTATTCCTTATGATTTTGAATATTGGAAAAAGCAAGGCTGGTTAGAGAAAAAAAGACCGTGGAAAAACAAATAAGTATAAAAAATTTTAAATAAAATAACAATATTCCAATATCCTGTTCCCGAATTTATCTTCGCCGCAAAATTTATTCCAGTTGAATCTTTGAAGAAACCAATTTCCGGTATCAATATCATTTTTTAAGATTTTTTCATTTTCCAGTTTCCTTCTGCATTCTTTATCGTAATTAATAATTATATCTCTTTTACCATATACAGAGCAAACCGCTAATTCAGATTTCGGAAAATCTATTATTTCATAATCAGTTATTTCATAATCGCTTTGAATATTGGATTTTTCTTGTATAAACATTCCTAAAAGATATTCTATAAGACCTTCGCTTTTTTTTCTTATCAGGCAGGTATAAAAGTTACTGCCTTTGTATATTGTTTTTATATCAGCCTTTGATAACTTTTCTATTTCATCAAATTCCGAATTTGAACGCATAATATCTAAATTTGTGTTTATTTTCTTATAAGTATTATCATTAAAAGGTTCAATGAATTTCTTCCCTATAAAACGAAGTGCGGGTATTTGTTGTTTATATGTTTCAATTATCCCTAAAGGATATAAAGGCTTGTCATTTCCGTTTTTTATTTTAACCGGGGAAAACCATTCCCATAATGAATAATTACCGTCAAATGCTGATTTATAAAACCTGTCTATATTTAACCTGTTCCGTTCAAGAAAATATTTTTGCTGATCATCTCCCATAAAATTATCAATCGCCATAAACATTCTGTCTGCGACCGCCATATTTATTACTGTATTTATCGGTCCTATAAAATTGTATCTTGCGCATAACGCAGAAGGAAAAGTATATGCTTCACAGCTTTCAGGAATGTTCTTAATTGTTTTTACATGAACTGAAGGCATAAAATATGAATACCCTATATCTTTATCATTAAAATTTGCTTCCACTTTTGTTGAAATATTAATATGTAATGAAGTATCAATATTTTCTTCTATTTTTTCCCTGTAATTATCATAAAAATCATGTGTATATAATATAGGTTCTGATAAATAATTACGGAAATGCAGTTTATATTTTTTCCCTATAACATGGAATTGCGGAACCATTACAATATCAGGGCCGAAGAAAGCGCCGTCTGCCAATCTGTTACTGTCAAATAAATGAAGAGGCGGTTTTATTTTTATTATCTGCCCTTTTTTGCGAAGATCGCCCGGAGTAATCCCGAACTCCCTCTTAAATGATCTTATATAAGTTTGTTCATATTCAAATCCGTAAAGAATTACTATATCTAAAATATTTAAATTTGTGTTTAACAAATCTTCTATACTGGATGATAATTTTCGTAAACGGATATATGATCCCAGAGGCTGGTTAAAAGCGAATTGAAAAAGACGGCGTAAATGCGTTGTAGACAGTGAATAATTATCCGCAAGGGTGTCTGAGTTTAAATCATCCTTTAGCCCTTCTTCTATATCGTTTAGAAGGTTTTTTAACAAATCAAATGATTTTTGCATAAAATTATAATATACAAAAAATATAATTTTAATAAACATTTTTGTCCATTTATAAGTGATAAAAGATAAAATTGATAATAATAACGTTTTTTAAGGTAAATGAGTAAAAAAGTTCATTACATTTTTTATAAAATTTAGTAAAATAGAACAATGTTAAAGGGCTCAAGTAAAATATTTGCAATAGCTATCCCGATTATCGTCCAGCAATTAAGCCACCATATGCAGATTTTGGTTGACAGGGCTATGCTTGGGCATATTAACCCTGAATTTTTCTCCGCTGTGGGTAATTCGCTGGTTCCTTACTCTGCGGTTAATTCTGTAATTCTCGCGATTTGTTCAGGAGCGACGATTTTAATCGCTCAAAGTATCGGAGCGAAAAATTATTCCCTTAGCTGCAGGTATGCAGAATGTTCATTTATCGGGAATTCTATATTTCCGGTAATCGCTTTTTTATTTTTCTTTTTTGGTTCGCCCTGGTTGTTTAAAATAATGGGCGTTCAATCTCCGGTTCTGGAATATGCGGTCAGTTATATTAAAATAACTTCTTTTAATTTATTTATTATCGGAATTATCGCAACCTGCACATCAATACTGCAGGGGATTGGTTTGACAAGAATTATAATGGTAACAGGTATAATCACCAATGTATTAAATATTTTATTTGACTGGATATTAATTTACGGAAAATTCGGTTTCCCTGCAATGAATATTGAAGGCGCTGCTCTTGCAACCCTTATTGCAAATTTTACCGCTGTGCCGTTTTTTCTTATTTATGTAATAAAAAGAAAAAAAATACCTTTTAAAATAAAAGTGCGTAATATTTTTAAATTTGATTTTAAATTATATAAGAGTGTATTTAAAATGGGGATTCCCTCCGGCGGTGAATACGCTTTATGGAGTTTAGGGAATCTTTTTGTTGTTTCTTTCCTTAACAGAATTGATATTATGGCGGCTGGTATTTATACGCTTTTATTTTCCATAAAAGGTTTATCGGTTATTTTATACGCGGGCTTCGCGCATGCAGGTTTAACTCTTGCAGGGCAGAAGACCGGAGAAAAAGAACATAAGCAGGCGATCAATATTGTTTTTAAATGTTTAAGCCTCGCATTAATTGTATGTACAGCAGTTGCTGTAATATTCTGTATTTTTCCAAAGGATATACTAGCTCTTTTTACTTCTGATACTTCGCTGGTAAATTTCGCTGTGCCTTTTTTAATTTTTGTAACTCTGGTAATGTTTCCGCAAGCTGTTAATATTGTTATAGGATACGGTATCCGCGGTACAGGCGATACAAGATGGATGTTTTACACTCAAATATTAGGAACTGTTATGGTAATAACGCTTTCTTATATTCTTATTTTTACCGCAGGTCTTGGTTTATGGGGAGTATTTATAACATTTCTTGTTGACGAGTTTGTCCGCAGTATTATTAATATATTAAGGTTTTGGAAAGGAAGAGAGTTTTTTTTCCTAAAGCCCTTTGAAAGAGTGAATTTAGTTAAATAAGAAAAATCAATCTGTATAAGGAGATTATCATGCGTTATAAAAGTTTATTATTTTTTATATGTGTTTTAACGGCTTTTCTTATAATGTCTTGTTCTAAAAAAAATGAAAATGCAGTTATAAAAGAAAGTTATTATGTTAATAAAATTGATTCATGGTTATACAGCATTATGGATACTAAAAACAATGTGTTTTGCTACTTGTTATTAGGTGAAGAAAAAGCTTTATTATTCGATACTACTTATGGATTTGACAGTTTGCACAGCGTAATAAGTGAAATTACCGACTTACCTGTTATTGTTGTTTTAGGGCATGGACACAAAGATCATTCAGGCGGCGCTTCGCAAATGAAGGCGTATTTAAACAGTGATGTCTGGCTTCATGAAGCTGATTTTGAAATGTATCAATATTATTTTCAAGAAACAAGAATTTTAAACAAACTTGAAATAGGCAAGGTTTTTGATCTTGGCGGTTTGAATGTTGAGGTTATCGGCATGGAAGGGCATACCCGCGGTTCTATCGGGATACTGGTGAAGGAATATCGTGTTTTATTTACAAGCGATTCCGCTAATTATCATATTTGGTTATTTATGAAAGAATCGCTTCCTTTAGATCAATATATTGCAATGCTGGAACGTGTAATAAAATTAGATTTTGAAACTTTTTATATAGGGCATGATGATATTGAATCTTCAAAATCTGATTTTCAATTATTGATTAATGCGGCGCGGAACGCGACAGCCGGGAAATCGCAGTTTATCGAAGAATATAACGCTTTTCATTATGAAGAAAACGGCGCGAATGTTTATTTTAACGATCCGTCCGCACCGGATGAATTGCGCGTACCGTACCAATTGTCGCTTAACAATTCATTGTCCGAAGGGAATTTAGGTTCCTTTGATCTTCTTCTTAGGGATAATTTTCGTTATGGAAACGGCTATCAAGGTTTAGTAAGAGACCGAAACTTATTAAACGGTCACAGATTAAGAAAAGGGGATACTTTTAAATTAAAAGTTACATATACTGCAAGCCGCGATTTGGAAAGCGGATTACTGGTAGGATTTGTTGATATGGACGGCAGTAGATGGAAAACTCTTAGTTACACGCAAAAAGAAATTGAGCCGTCGGATGTAATTTTAGGACCTGCTTCAAAAGCCGGCGAGGAAGTATCGTCAGAAGTTATTATTACAATTTTAACTAATGCAAGCAGCGCAAGACAAGCCGCCAATACTCTTGTTTTTGAAAATATAGGTCAGGGAAGGCATGGAAGAGCTAATTCCGGCGTACAAAAAGCTGTAACAATTTATTTTTCTGAGTTTGTACTTATAAAGTTATAATATTTTTAAGAGCATAACTTGTTAAGACCTTATGATTCATTTAAAAATGTTTTAAATATATTAGATATACTTTTCATCCAGGAACTCTCAGAAAAGTTGTATTTACAACTGTTCGGACTGCCCAAAAGTACAGTTTGAACTGTACTTTTTTCCACAATATTTATTTTATTTAAAGTAAATTAAAATTGGGTGAGTATGAATAAAAAGGAGTGATTTTGAAATTAAAATTAATATTAAGTGCAATTTTCGCGTTATGCGTTTTGGAAATAGCTTTTTCTCAAACGCCGTCAAATGAAGGAGCAAGAGGCACTCTCTTTATTCATGGCGGAGCGGGAACAAACGCCAACCAATGGGATCCATTTATTGCTCTTGCAGGAGGTAGCGGCGCTAAAATTTTAGTGGTTCCTTTTGCCGCTGAACCGCCCTACACTCCGCAGGAGAGAGGACCTTATTTTGTTGATTTTCTAAATAGGCGCGGAGCCCTTGCTGATTATGTCGCGTTTACCAGAGATGATGCCGATTTACCTGAAAATTTAAAAAAGTTGGACGGAGTAGCAGGAGTTTGGTTTTCCGGCGGAAGCCAGACTCTCTTAAGGAATCATTTGCGCGGCACTGCTTTTTTGGAGCGTATAAAAGAAATTTACCGCAATGGAGGCGTGATAGGCGGAACCAGCGCAGGAGCTTCCGTAATGGGTAAAGTTATGCCGGCAGGCGGTGTTACAGAAGGTTTCGGATTTATTGATTTTGCCATAATCCACCAGCACTTTTCTGAACTAAACAGACAGGGCGTACTGCTCGACGCTGTACAAGAACAGAATATTGCCGGAATAGGCATTGACGAAAAAACCGCGGTTATTTTTAACGCTGTTACCAAAACTTTTGAGGTGGTTGGCGAAGGGAAGGTAACGGTATATGAACCTCAATCTACAGGAATTAGAACGCAAATATATAGATCGGGGAGTCGTTTTACAATTAATACCGCCTTTACATCAGGCGTAATAAATACAGGCGGTTACGGTATGGGATTATCGGCTTTTACCGCCGGCAGCACTTCTGTTGCCCGAGGCGAACAATTTACTGTTTCTTTCAGACTGAGAAATATGGAGCAGAACGCATTTCCCGGAGGACAGGTTGGCGTAGCGTTGGTAAATAGTAACGGCAATATTGTAGGACAGGTTATGGATGTCAGAACTACGCAAACAAGAAACCCCGGCACACAAACCTCAGTCTTAACAAGAGATTGTTTTGTTCCCGGTTTTGCTGTGCCCGGACGCTACCAATTAAGAATTGTAATTAGACCCGCAGGCGGCGAATGGAGAATTATCACATTGTCTCATAATAACGCTCCCACAAGCATTGACTTTACGGTGAGGTAAAGAACAAATAACAGATAACAGTGAACAATAAGGAGTGATTATGAAAGTAAAAAGCGGTTTGATAGCGTTATTTGTAATGTCTGCATTTTTTGTTAATAGCGGTTATATGAACGCGCAAGAAGTTGACAGCGGTAATACTGCGTATATACCGAACGATTCCGAACTTGCTTCTCTGCTCACCGAGACACACAATCCCAACGCAGTTGTAAGACCTTTGATACAGACAAAGTGGCATCAAGGAAGCCCGTTTAACCTTATGCTGCCGATGAATGGGAACACAAGAGCGATAACCGGCTGCGGTGTAATCGCCGCTATACAAATAATGAAATTTCACAATCACCCTGTACGCGGAAGCGGACAGAGCGAGTCCTATTCAATAACTATTGGAACACAACAACCTGTCAATTTAAATACCGCTTATGATTGGGCAAATATGCTTAATAGCTACCGCAGAGACGGCAGAGACAGTACCGAGGCGCAGCGGAACGCAGCCGCAGCTCTTGCGTACCATGTCGGTGTAGCATGGAAAAGAGACTTTATCGGCAAAAGTTATCGCTCAAGAGATTTGCCGGCCGTTTTAATCACCTATTTTGGCTATGATAGGAGCATTCAACTTCTTGAGCGTGTATTTTACGACGATGCCGCATGGGAAGCAATAATAAAACAGCAGTTAGACGCAGGGCTTCCAGTGTATTACAGAGGCTATCATCCGGGAAGCGATCATTCTTTTATTGTGGACGGATATGACAGTACAGGAAGGTTTCATATCAATTGGGGATGGGGCGGAAGCGGTGACGGTTGGTATTTTCTTAACAATTTAAACCCGCGAGGAAACAGAAGCTGGTATAATGATCAGCATATCATCATTAACATAAAACCTGATGCTGGAGGAATGCCGGCCGGTAATAATACAATAAGCGGCTATGGAATAGTGATAGAGAATTTTTCACCTGAAAAAATTTCTGTAACTCAAAATGAGCGGTTTACCGTTACCCTAAAACCGAGAAATCGCAGCGGAGAACAATTCAACGGTCAAGTAGGAGCGGCGTTAGTTGATGATAGCGGCAATATCGCGGCAGTCGTTGGAACCAGAAATATCGGGCTTCGTGTTGGAAACCAGCTAACTACAACTTTTAATTGCACTGTCCCCAATACGGTTAGACCCGGACCTTATCAATTAAGAATTGTAGTAAGACCCTCCGCCAACGACCAGTGGCGAATCGCAACGATGTCTATTGACGATGTTCCCACCGGCATTGACTTTACGGTGAGGTAATTAAAACATATTCATATAAAACAAAAGGAGAATAGAAAATGAAAAGATTTATTTTATTAGTTGAAGTAACTTTAGTTACAATCATTACAATTACCGCAATGGCTTTTACGGCTTGCAGTAAAAAAAGCGAAACAGCCGCAATAGTAACAGCCGAAAGTTACGCGAAAATCCTGAACGGGGATTTGTCTGATTTCGCAGGCACATGGGTAAACGGGTTAGGAGAAAGGAGAACGCTTAGAGCGGACGGAGTTTTCGTCAGCGGTTCAATGAATAATCTAAATGCCGGCGGCTTCAATGAATATAACGGATCTTATTTTTGGGGTGTATATCAAGACAGTACCGGTTTTCAAGTAACACTGTATCCTGTCGGCGTTCCAATCAATTTGGTAAATGAGGGAATGGGATTTGGTGAGACAATAGAATCAGATATTACAAAAGTCCGTATTATCGGCAGCAATGTTGTCCAAAATGGTGAAGTATATTACCGCGAAGGGCAGATGCCAACCGCCGAAACCTTAGCGTCGAAAACACAAACAGCCAATCCACACCCTGATATCCTCATCGGTGATTTATCCGAATTTGCAGGAACATGGGTAAACGGGTTAGGAGAAAGGAGAACGCTTAGAGCGGACGGAACTGTTCGAAATGCAGGTAGTAATGATGACAGAGAGGCTTTACGTTTTGAAAAATTAGATAACGGTTCTTATTATTGGCTTGTAAATATATTGAATTATGAAGGTATGGGACGCGGCGCTTTTAACGCGCAGTTGTATCCTGTTGGAATAGAAGTAATGGGCGGTAATGGGCTTGTCCCGACTGATACATCAAAAGTCCGTATGTTTTATCCTGAAGTTGATGTTGTTTATTGGCCTTCTGAAGTTTATTACCGCGAAGGAGAAGCGCAAACCACTCTTGAACATGAGGAACTGCGCGCCGGATCATCAGTAACAGGAGTTGTGGGCAGAGACTGGATAGAGCGTTATAACATAAGATCTGTTGATACGTTTTATATATCATTGGTAATCGAAAGCGAAGTTGAAATATTGCTGGATGTTTATAACGGGCAGCAGTTTATTAAATCAAGCATTGACGACAGCGGCGAGTATCATTCAAGAATTGAAATCGCGGCACAGCCCAATACTGTCTATATTTTGGAAGTATCATCTTATGTCCGCGATGTAACAGAAGCCGCATTTCGAATATCGGCGCATTTAAGTCAATAAAAATTTAAGTAAATAAAAAGGAGAATAGAAAATGAAAAGATTTATTTTATTATTTACAATCGTTGCAATTACAGTAATGGCTTTCACAGCCTGCACAAAAAAAAGCGACACAGCTGCAACAGTAAGCGCTGAAAGTTACGCGAAAATCCTGAACGGGGATTTGTCTGATTTCGCGGGATATTGGGTTAATGGCGAAGATTCAAGAATTGAACTTAAACCTAATGGAATTTTTGGAAACTATGATGATTTTTCTGATGTTGAAATTGTAAATTTCCATAAAAATACAAACGGCGCTTATACATGGACAATAGCGACAGAATGGTTCGGTTCTCCTATAACAATATATCCCGCAGGAATTGACGTAATGGGAGGGAACGGAATATTACAAACAGACACATCAAAGGTTCGTATTACCGCAGTTGACATTCCATACCGAAGCGCTGAAGTATTTTATCGTGAAGGGGAAACGCCTCAAGTCGCCGTTGCGGTTGGAGCATATAAAATCGGCGGTACAGGACCTGCCGGAGGTATTATTTTTTATGATAAAGGAAATGATTCCAATGGTTGGCGTTATTTGGAAGCCGCTGTCAATTTCGATATTACATCATCACACGCCTGGGGATATTTTTTTAAAGATATAGGTACGCAAACAACAATTGGAACCGGAAGGGAAAATACAAGATTAATGCTTGCAGCAGGTACTGCCCCTGCCGCACAAGCGTGTGTTGATTTTCGCGGCGGCGGTAAAAACGATTGGTTTCTGCCAAGTAAAGATGAGTTAAACGAGTTATACAAACAAAGAAACTATTTTGAAAATACAAGATTATCATTCTGGTCTTCATCGCAAGGAAACGAATATAACGCATGGAATCAAAATTTCGATAATGGCAAACAGGAATACAACGATAATACAAACGACTTCGCTTATTCTGTTCGCGCTATTCGCTCTTTTTCCGCCGATACTGTTTCACAAGGCACAACACAAACAACAAGCCCCTACGCAAAAATCCTCAGTGGTGATTTTTCCGCTTTTGCAGGAACATGGGTAACAGGTGAAGGCAGGACAAATCCGCTTAGCGCGAAAGGAGTTTTCGGCAACGGAAACGCCTACAATTTCAAAGAAATCGACAGCGGTTATTTTGAATGGATTGTAAATTGGGGAGGAGAAGCAGGTGAGGTTCCGATACGGCTTTATCCCATCGGTGTTGAAGTTTACAATACATGGACAGGAAGCCGCGTTCAAACAGATACCGCAAAAGACCGTATTACCGTAATGGACGTTGTCAAAAACGATGAAGTATATTATCAGCCTGATTACCACGTTCAATTCAAAGGTGAAACAATTTATATGATATTTACTCTTTTACCTCAGATGAGCGGCAATACAAAAATCGGCGATATTTTAACCTACTTAAATTTTGCGTATCATGACAAACAACAACAAATTGATCTTGAATATTTAGGACCCATATCGTACACAGGTCAAGGTTCTATAAATATTTCCGCCGGAGATTATAATTCTGACGGGCATATGGATCTTACCCTTAACGGCGTAACTGTTCTTTACAATCCGCAAACTAAGAGTTATCCCACGCCTAATGACCCTTACGCAAATTATTCTCCGCAGGGTGTGCAGTGATTAAGTGATGAGTAATTAAAACAAATAAAAGGAGTGAATATGAAAAAATTTATTTTTAATGGCACTGTCGGTCTCTTGCTGGCAGCAGTAATCATTGCAATTACCGCAATGGCTTTCACGGCTTGCAGTAAAAAAAGTCTACAAACCGAAGGTTCGACACAATCGCAGACAACAACGGCAGAACAAACGCAAACAGCCGTAACATTAACTTCCAACCTCGACGCAAAAATCCTAGCCGGGGATTTATCCGATTTTGTAGGAACATGGGTAAATAGTTATGAAAGAATACAGCTTAAAGCAGACGGAACATTCGGAAATGGAACAGCAGGCTCTTTTGAAAAATATAGTGACAACACCTATATGTGGAGTATAGATTTTGGTAATGATAGAGGTACATTCTTAATACTGTATCCTATTGGAACTGAAATAAAGGAAGATTTTCAATACACAATTTTACAAACAGACACAACAAAAGTCCGTATTGTAATTAATCGCATTGATACAAGTGATAAAGTATATTACCGTGAAGGGGAAGCGCCAATAGCACAAACACCTCAATTTGTTCACCCCGTACAATTCAACAATCAAACAATTCCAATAACTGTTTTTTATTCTGTCAGCGGAGCAGACGGGGAAATGATGAATTTAGACCGAATGGTTTTTATGTATGGCAATACAGAACAAACAATTAATCTTTCACCCAAAGTAATAGAAGCGGGATCACCTCAAGGATTTTTTTCCTATTATGTAATACCTGCCGATTATAATTTTGACGGGTTTTTGGATTTTGCCGTTCATCATGGACATTACAGCAGTTGGGATCCGGATATAATATATAAAGTTTTCCTATACAATCAGCAAACAGCAAATTATTCAATCAATGATGAACTGTCAAAATTACCCAATGTCAGGGCTAATAACGAAACACAAACAGTAATTTCTGTTGACGGTCCTGTTACTTCTGAATTTAAATGGGTAAGCGGAAAATTGGAATTAATCAAAAGCGAAAGTCAGGCTTTTTCCGGTCCGCAATAAGGAGGATATTTCATGAAAAACTGGAAACATAGCATTGTTGGCATTTTAATAATTTTTACCATTGTATTTGCAACTTGCAGTAAAAAAAGCCTACGAACCGAAGGTTCGACACAATCGCAAACAGCCGCAGCGCTAACCGCCAATCCACACCCTGAAATTCTCAACGGGGATTTAACCGCTTTTGCCGGAACATGGGTAGACGGTTTTGGTACAAGAAGCCAGCTCAGAGCCGACGGAGTTTTTACCAGCGGTTCTATGGGTAATCTAATGGCTGATGGATTCTCCATGTATGATTACGGTGCTTATGTTTGGAATGTAAGGGATGAAGAAGGTTACGGCGGTTTTGGAGTAATGGTGTATCCTCCCGGCGTTCCTATTAATTTGTTCTACATGGACGGTGGCGTAAGAAAGATAGCCGAGACAATTGAAACAGATACAACAAAAGTCCGTATTACCGCAGGTCAGGATGGTCCTTCATCAAACGCGGAAGTTTATTACAGGGAAGGCGAAGCGCCGCGAGCCGCCGCTTCTTCCGATACGCACCCAGAAATCCTCAACGGAGATTTATCCGCATTTGCGGGAACATGGGTAAACGGACATGGTAAATCCATAAAGCTGACATCGAGCGGACTCTTTCATAACGGATATCATGCGTACAATTTCAAAAATATTGGCGGCAGTTATTCATGGGATGTATCTATGGATGGTGATAGCGCTCCAATAAGGTTATTTCCTACCGGAATTGAATTGATAAATGGCAATAACCAGATTATACAAACAGATACAACAAAACCCCGTATTAATATAGATTTCGTTGATTCAAACACGGATGTATATTACCGCGAAGGGGAAGCGTCTGCAGAAAATGACTTAAACGCCGGCGATTTAATCGGACAATGGAGATTTGAATCTGGCAGTAACATTAATTTTTTAGGTCATGAATTTGTTACCATCGGCACTGACGATTTTATGGAAATTTGGGGAATTAGACCGGGCGAATCATACATGTCAGGAGGATCTTACACAAAAGAAACCGCTTTTTGGAAAATCACCGGCAGCGGTAAATTGGAAATCTATCATGAAAGCGGCGTGAACGGTGTTTTTAATTTTACAATTTTAATAAAAGACGATGTTATGAATATAACAGATCAAAACGGCAATAGTGCTGTTTTTAAAAAGGTTTACTTGCAATAAGGAGAAGATATGAAATTTTCTGGTAATTCAGGCGGAAGCAGACCCCTTCCCGGCTCGCCTTATAGTTATGAAATCTGGAGCGCCGGAGGGAATAACAACTGTCTTATATGGCATGAAATAGAAGCCGCTTTCAGAGCGGAATGGAACAATCCTGATGATTTTCTAGGCAGGGTAGGTTATTATTGGAACGAAGGTAAACCTTACACAGAATATAAAAATCTTTTCTGTGATTTTAATTTTACACGTTCACCTAACGGAACTGCCGGTTCCTATTCATACTTAGCAATCTACGGCTGGTCTTTAAACCCTATGATCGAATGGTATATTGTAGAAGACTGGTTTGGAGAAGGAATTATGGGACCTTTAGATATTAACGGCGATGCGGTTAAAAAAGGCGGGTTTTCTTTGGATGGAGAAATATATTTTATTTATCAGGCGACACGTCCTGCCGGTTCAGGAAATATTACAGGCAGTAAAGACCCTTTCCCGCAATATTTCAGTGTCCGCCAAACACGCAGGCAAAAAGGTTCAATTTCCATTACAGAACATTTTAAGGAATGGGAAAAAGCCGGATTAAAACTTGGAACAAATATGTACGAAGCAAAATTTCTTGTCGAAGCCGCAGGCGGGCAAGGCTGGTTTGACGCTTCTCATATTTCTTTTTATCAAAGTTAATTTAATTGATTAATCTAAATAAAATATAATTAAAATTATTAATGAACATTTGTTAGGTGTAATTATTATTTAATTAATTGGCAAATATAATTAAAATAAAATAATTTATATTATTTTTTCTCTGTTATTTAAAAATATTGTATATATTTTAAATTATTATTTCTTATATTTTCATATACAAATCTATATTTCTATTTTATAATTAGTTTTTTGATAGGAGTATACTTATGGATGAAAAAAATCTGGATACAGTTATTAAATTACAAGAAGCGTCGTTATATGAAAAAGTAAACGATCTTTTAAATGATTATATAAATAATCCGAATGACGGCACCGCTGAAAATATACATTATTTAATTGAGCAGAATCCAAAAGTTTTTGATAAGAAATTCGTAAAAAAGTTTCAAGAAATTCAAAAAATGTTAACAACACAAAAAATAGAAGATATTTTTAGAGCTAAACAAGATCAATTTAAAGTTATGGCTGATATACAAATAAAAAAAATAAAATTAATGGGTGAAGGGTTTTTAGAAGAACAAAAAGAAAAGCATAAACAAAGATTAGAATTAGAATTGAAAGAACAAAAAGGGATACGCAATGAGGAAATTGAAAAAGAAATTGCATTAAAATCGGCGGAATATATGACTGAATTAACAAGAAGGGTATTAACATTGATATCGGAATTCTCTGATAATATTAATAACATAAGATTGAATTATGCAGAAAAATATATAGAAAATTTAAATAAATTAGAAAAATTTAAAAATCTCAATTTAGAATTGTTCAAGGACATGAAAAAAAGTGTAGATGAAGAATTAAATATTAACTTGGAAAATATAAAAAATATATCCAGAAAGTTTAACGAAAAATTAATGAGTAAGATTGAATAAGATATTGAGGTTAAAAATGTTAAATTCCAATTTATCGTCAGAGATTCGAAGATTTAAATATCCCTTTTTAAGATTTATTATTAATAAAAAAATATTTAAATTATTATATCCCAAACAAGCAGAAGAACAAATATATAATTCCTTGCGTATGGAATCCATCGAAAAAATCGCCGAAGAACATCTGCAATATCTTGAACATTTACATAGAATAACAGAAAAAACATTTGAATATATCCATGAAACAACAGCAAATTGGAATGCAAAAGATAATCGGGTATTAGATCGCGGTATACTGGAAGAATTTAATAAAAATATCAGGGAACAACTTTCTCTTAGAATAAAAAAAATACACGAAACAATTAATTCCGCTACACCGTCTTTTTCTGATAAATAATTTTATCTGATAATATTAAATCTTGAATAAATGTTATGGCGAGCTATTTTTACGGCTCTTTATTTTCTTTTGATAAAATTTCTTTTTGTTTTTCCATTAAATCCAAGCATCGTAATAAATTTTCCGGTTTCATAAATTCATTCAATAAAGACTGATAATCTTCGCCTTTATATTTAAAAGCTATTAATTCGCCGTTTTTTAAACTTACTTCTAATATCTGCGCTCCCTCATCAAAAGACTTTGTATTAATATTTAAGCCTAAGCAAAAATAATTTGAATCTTTCTCTTTAATATCAAAGGCATAATATATATCTTCGTCAAAAGTAATTTGATATCCGATTAGTTCGTTGATGTTTTCCATATCTAAACTATTTATAACTTATTTTATAAAATTATACAAGGTGTTATTTTTATAATGTTTCAACTTATTTTTTCTGTTCCTTATTAATTTTCATTTTTTATCACGAAAATACAGCCAAAAAGACTAATAATGACACCTCCGATTGCGCCGCCTATAGCGCCAAGAATTGCTCCTATAAATAATGAAAAGATAAGATTTCCAAGACTAAAATTTCCAATAATTATAGAAAAGATTATTGATAAAATCGGTATGATAATAGCATAAATAAATGCATAACTACCTGTACTTGAACCTATGCCTATTTCATAGGATAAATTAATGATAAGTAAACCGGCAATTACACCAATTATAGCCCCAGTGATATATAAACCATTTAAAATATTTGAGTTTGAGTTAGAATCGATACCGGCACATAAAAAAACACAAACAGACACGATTGCTAATCCAATAGGCGCACCAAGAATTACACCGAAAATACAACGAAAAATTAAGTTGACCTTTTTTCTAACTTTTAATTTTTTATTACGTATGTTTTCTTCTTCCTGCCATTTCTGACCTTCTTCCGTTTTAAGCCATTCCTGACGTTCGCGTTCTTTTCGCTCATGTTCTTCACGTTCCTCTTGTTCTTTGCGTTCTTTCTCTTCGCGTTCTTTACGTTTGCGTTCGTTCTCTTCCGCTTGCCATTTTTGACCTTCTTCTGTTTTTAACCATTCCTGCCGTTCACGCTCTTTACGTTTCCGTTCTTCACTCTCACGGCGTTCGCGTTCTTGTTGTTCCCTATCCCGTCTCAAATGCGGATCTAACATATATTCAGAACAGCTTTGAGGTGAATTATCTCTCATGCATCTTCCATTACGATTACTTTTCCAATGACATGTATCACAATTCATATAATTTTTCCTTTCCTAGTAGATAAAATTTATCAGCTATATTTTTTAAACAACTTTTTCAATGAAACACAGATTACTTCCCCCGATAATTACTTCCATTTTTCCATGCTTCATAATTACCGCAAGTTTTGCAATTTGATTCAGACATACATTTTTGATCGCGTGTGCCGCCTGCCGGTGTCGTTTCCGACAAATAGCATTTGTTGCTTGGGTGATCGTAAAAAGGGCAAGAGCCTGGTACTGTACGTGGTTTGTTCATGGTTTTACCTCCTGTTCAAGATATATAAATTAATTGATATTAATTTCCTAACGTTTTTTGAAAATCATCTATACCTTTACGTAATTCTAATTCAGTAATACTGTTTTTCAATTGTTTCTGAGTAAGTTCATCTGACGGATCAAGTTTTACAGCCTCTTTCCAGTCCTTAATTGCAAATTCAAAATATTTATAATATTTATCATCATCATTTCCTAAATATTTTCTGCTTTTTCCGTAATACGCACTACCTCGTGCGCTATAAGATACAGCGGTAGGTTCAAGTCTAATAGCTTCGGAAAAATCTCTGATAACACCATCATAATCATGTTTAATATTAAGCAGCGAACCGCGCGCGCCATAGGCTTGTACATTATCCGGTTCGTAATGTATCGCTTTTGTTACATCCTCAATCGCTTTGTCAATTTCTTCGCTAGCGCCATTTTCCTCATAGTTGCGATAATGATACATACCGCGGTTAAAATGCGCGACAAAAAGCCCGTTTTTCGCTTCATAAAGATTAGGATCGATTTTTAAGGCTTTTGTGTATTCAACGATGGCCTTATCAAAATTATCCTGTTCAACAAATTCATTTCCATTTTTTATATATGTATCTACACTTTTTTCCGCCATTTTTATCTCCTTTTAAAAACTTTTATTAATGTCTCCAAGTATGGTTGCACTTCTCACAATGCCAGAAACTGTTATTATTCGGGCAAGTGAGGTTTTCGCTTCTGCAATTAGGGCATGCTATCGGAAAATCAAACGCGCTGTTTGCAGTCCTCCTCATAGCATCTTCTAGTGATTCATCTCTACGAGCTCCGTTCCCGGCTTTCAACCATTCATCAAATTCCATAAAAATCTCCTTTTTTCTAGTTTTTTCCTTAATACCTCAAAAAAGCGGCATCTAGGTTTTTCTTGGATTCCTGTCATATTGTTTGTAATAATATGCTTGAAATCTAACAGATAGATAAGTATACCTATTTTAAAGGCGGTATGTCAATAACTTAAAAAAAAGTATTCTTGCTTTAGAGGTTGGTATGTCAAATAAAAAGTTGGGTATCAGGGAAATTCTGGCTCTTAATTTGAAGGAAAACAGGCAAAAATGCGGGTTAACACAGGAAAAACTTGCCGAAAAAGCGGGAATTTCCGCAAATTACTTATCAATGGTCGAGGTTTCAAAAAAATTCCCTACACCTGAAATGCTGGACCGCCTTGCAAGCGCCCTTAACATCGAGACCTTTCAACTTTTTGACGCTTCGGCTACCGCGGAAGGCGCAATGATACATTTAGAAAGGTCTATCATTAATAAAATTACACTGATTGTTAAAGATACAATAAGGGAAACTATAATAGAAGAATGCAGACATATTAAAAAGTAAAAAATGTTCTTGATCAATTGTCAACTATAGTTTACTATCTAATATAGATGGGTATAAAATTAAAGAAATGGGATGTAACTGAACATATGGACAATGAGGAATACATTTCAGAATATTTAAAAGCCGCATTTGAAAGCGGGAATACTTCTGAAATAACACGAGCTTTAAGTGATGTTGCCCATGCACGCAACATGACCGGCCTTGCTGAAAAAATGGGAATCAGCCGACAAGGGCTTTACAAAACCTTATCCGAAAACGGCAACCCAGAATTTGCTACTATTCAGAAATTAATTACCGCTTTAGGCTTACAAATGAGTATAGTTGTACCTGCAAAACATATCGCCAAACGGGTATCTTCCATTTCATGATAATTACTTCCAGACTAGCGCCGTTTCACCGCGGAAAAAATTAAAAAAACAATACCTGCAATGATTACTGTCATCGCGCCGATGGGGAGGTTGAACAGCCATCCGCTTATTAATCCTGAAACAGAAAAGAGGGCGGCAAATAAACAGCTTGAAAACATCATTCCGCTTAGGCTTTTTGAAAAAACGGATGAACAGCCTGCAGGGAGAGTGAGCATGGCGATGACCATCACGATGCCGACAAAAGTTTGCAAGAGGACTATGGCGACGGCGGTTAAGCTTAAAAGTAACAGAAAAATTTTCTCTACAGGAACTCCTCTTGCGCGTGAAAATTCTTCATCAAATGATGAGGCTTCGATCTGTGCGTAGAAACGCCATGCAAGTAAGATAACGATGATATCTAAAACCGCAAGTAGAATTAAATCTAAATTGGAAATCAATAAGATGTTTCCAAACAGCCATGTTGAGGGATCGGCATAGCCGGGTGTTTTCGCCATGAATAAAAGCCCGAGGCTCATGCCGATTACCCAGATTGCATTGATAACGGTGTCTTCCCTTTGCTTCGCTTTTAATGAAACAACAGCGATAATAACTGCAGATAACAGCGCGAAAATAAGCGCTCCAACTATCGGAGGGAAGCCCGGTATAATAGTAGCAGATAAAAAAAGCGCCATCCCGATCCCGCCGAGAACCGCATGAGACACCGCGCCTGCAAGGCTGCCGATACGGCGTACCGTAACAACAGAGCCGAGTATCCCGAAAAGCACCGCGGATAAAATCCCTGCAAACAGGGCGTTACGTAAAAAAGGGAAATTTATGTTAATTAGTGCTTCAAAAAATCCATTCATTTTTTTCTCTGTTAAAATATAAATAATTTTCAACTTTTTTTCATTTTCGGTCAAGCGCCGCGCATCTGTAACCCATATATAGCTGGAGGTATTTATGAAATACATTTTATTTTTTACTCTTGTTCTTTCCCTCTTGGGAACACTTATTGTTCAAGGGTGCATGGCGCTCAACAAAAATCTTTCTGCCGGGGAGAATGTCCACGGTTCAAACGAATCGGACCTTTCTAAAGAACAGGATGGTTATGACAAACTTTATGAAGGTACAGGGCGGGGTTACCGCGGGCCTATTACCGTGCAGGTGCGGATGAACGGGGCGGATATTACGGAAATTACCGTCATCGATTCTGAAGAAGACCGTTTTGTCGGCAGCGAAGCGGTTGAGGAACTGATCGACTTGGTGATCATGTACAATTCAACAGACCTTGACGTAATCTCAGGGGCTACAGAAACCAGTAAGGGCTTTCTAGAAGCGGTGGACAATGCTATAATGAAAAAATGAGTAATTGTTTATTTTGTAAAATTATAGCGGGGGAAATCCCCAGTAAAAAACTTTACGAAGATGATGAAATGCTTGCCTTTTATGACATCAATCCTATGTCGCCTGTGCATTTTTTGCTTATTCCAAAGAAACATATTGAAAACCTGATGGAACTGGACGCTTCTGACTCCGCGCTGCTTGGTAAATTATTTTTCAAGGCGCAGGAACTTGCAAAAGAGCAGGGTTGTGAACAAAAAGGCGGGCGTTTTGTTATCAATACAAAAACAGACGGCGGGCAGACCGTCGATCATCTGCACATTCATTTTCTTGGAGGACGCGCTCTGGGCTGGCCTCCCGGTTGACTGGGAAAGAAGAGAGCGAAAATTCAATGGCTGTTGAAAAACATATTAACTTTTTTGAACTCGACAAAGCGTCGCAAAGAAAAGGTTGTCCGCTCTGTACAATCGTAAGCGACAGGGCGTACCGCTACATCGACAACACTTTATTTGAGCACATAACAAACCGCGGATTCCGCGCGCTTTTCCGAGCGGCAGGAGGTTTTTGTTCTTTTCATTCAAGAAGCCTCCTTTCTTTCCGTGACGGGCTTGCGGTTGCAATTCTCAGCCGCGATATTCTTGAAGACAGGATAAGCTGTTTTGAAAAAAAAGCCCTCTGGAAGCCGAAAGGAAGATGCCCTGTTTGTGTAGAAAGGGAAAAGATCGAACAGGAGTATCTTGATTTTTTAGCTCAATCTGACGGCAATTCTCCTGAAGAACAAGAACTGCGTTCATATTTTACCAATTCCGACGGTTTATGCGCCCCCCATTACGCTTCACTTCTTTTTACTCCAAAAGGTTTAAAAAGAAATGTACCTGTATGGATTAAAAATTTTCAAGAACAAAAATTTAAAGAACTTAAAAAAAGATTAGATCTTTTTATTGAACTTTCCGCTTACGGCAGGGAAAGCGAATTTTCCAGGTTAAATGAAAAAGATCAGCTTGTTTGGAAAGAAGCCGCCGCTTGCTTATCAGAGAATCTTGATACGCAAGATGCGTTTGCGAAGAATCAATAATAAATTATAAGAAAAGAATTTATTTACCCTGCGTTATGACCCATTAATGTGTGTAAATACATACTATGCGGGAAAATAACTATATGAAAAAACAGCCAAATGATAGAAAAAATTCTTCCAAACCAAACCATTTTATTTCTTTTTTGATACACAAACCAACCTAACATAACCATTAAATTATCAGAAATAATCCGGTTACTCCAATGTTCCACGCCTTGAAACCAATATTCCAAAACAGGTCCGAATAATCCGACTTCTATATAATGTTCCAATACTTCCCAAAAGAACGCCATCATTAAGACTAGTATAAAACTGAATTTTATTTGTAATGATTCCGGGATTTCTTCTTTTTTATTCCATTTCTTAACTAAAAAAGTTGAAAGAGCGCCAAGGTTTATTCCCATTATAAAATGTTCGATAGACCATACATCTAGCGCGGCTACTGTTTTGTATCCCCATAAAACCATTTTAACCTCCAATTTATTTTAACTTAGAAAAGCTTAATTAAATTTCTATTAAAAATCAATAGAAATTAAATTCTAAAACTTAGCGGTTCATTCTTTCAATCACAGGTGTCAATGCGCGTAAACGTACAACTCTTCCGCCTATTCTGTGCCTGAACCTTTCCCCGTCATCTGCAAAGGGAATATCTTCTCCGGGGAAAGGGGGGAAACGCCTTTTCGCCCAATGCAGGGAAGGATCTTTCAGCGAGACGGAAAGATTGGCAGGATCAAAATAAATATATGATTCGTGGACTCCCCGTTCATGAGGCATTCCAACATTGGTGCATTGCAGATAACGGAGAACCCCTTTTTCACGATCTATAGATTGAATGACAGCGGAATGAATTATTGTTCCGTCTATATCTCTGAAGAGCATAATATCGGCAGGGAGCAGGTTGCGTATTTCATCGTTAACTGTAATTATTTGCGTATTTCTTGAACTGAAAAATGATGTGCCGACGTAAAGCGAAGGATCGGTGCCACGCGGGACTCCGAGAACCGGAGACAGAGCGTTTCCCAGATCAAGCCCGCCTTGTTTTGCAACATAAGAGAGAACATGCCATACAAAACCGGAACAATCCAAACCTACAAGCCCTATGCAGTATAAATAATTATATACATCGCTTTCCAGCGCTCCTCTTCCTGATGTAAGCATATAAGGTTTATGCGGAAGCCCTTTGAAAGTCCCCGCTTTTATCCGCGCAATAACAAAAAGGTCTGTCGATACAGACCATTTTCGTTCTATCATATCAAAAATAAAAACTTTTTCCCGTCCCGAAGAAAGCGCGTTTATATATTCTTCAAATTGCTCTGAATCAAGTATTTTTTCTATAACAGGCCAAAGCACTTCAGGATTTCCCTTGCCGTCGGCAAAAATCGGCATTCTGGAATTAAGTAAAAAATCACGGTCATTATTCATAGCAAAAGGAAGGCGTATAGTCATCACCCTGCCGTTAATAATACGTGTTCTGAAACATTGCCTGTACGCTTCTTCTATAAAGCGTTCAACACCCTTCCCCCATATATGAGAAGGATCGGAAAAAGAAGCAAGAGGATCTGTTTGTGCAAATAAAAAAGAACAAAGAACAAAGAACAATATGGAAAAGAAAAAGAATTTTTTCAATTTATATTCTCTTTCTCTATATCTTTAAAATAACGGACAGTCCTTACCTTTAATTCTTCTGTTGCATCTTCATCGCAGACAATGATTGCTTTGGGATGCATTTGCAAGCAGGATAAAGTCCACATATGGTTTAGCCCTTCTTCGATAACGGCGCGTAAAGCGCGCGCTTTATTTCTGCCGCTTACGATTATCATCACTTCGCGGGCGTCCATCACTGTCCCTACCCCTACAGTTAAAGCTGTGTGAGGCACTTTTGCAGGGTCTCCGTCAAAGAAACGGGAGTTGGCGTTAATTGTTTCCTCTGTGAGTGTTTTAATTCTTGTGCGCGAAGCAAGAGAAGAACCGGGTTCGTTAAACGCAATATGACCGTCACTGCCCATGCCTCCCAGGAATAATTCTATGCCGCCTTCTTTTGCAATCGCTTCTTCATATTGTTTACATTCTTTTTCACAGTCTTGCGCCATTCCGTCAAGGATATGAATGTGCCGCCTGTCAATATCAATATGATTAAATAAATTTTCCATCATGAAATAATGATAACTTTGAGGATGATCGGCAGAAAGCCCTGCATATTCATCCATGTTAAATGTACGTACATTTTTAAAAGATAGTTTTCCCTCTTTGTGCAGCCTGATAAATTCTTTGTAAATTCCAAGAGGGCTTGAACCTGTCGGAAGCCCTAGCACAAAAGAGCCTTTATTATAATTGTTAATTTTATTTGTAATATATGCGGCGGCCCATCGGCTTGCTTTCTCATAATCAGGATGAATAATTAAACGCATATTTTACCTCGTTAATAAAAAAAGTGAGGACTATACACCCTCACTTCGAATTTGAGATTTATTTTTGGATTGAAAGAAACCGCTACAATAAGGTTACCGCTTTAGAACTGATACAACTCTTTCTAAAACTTTTTTTCTGTCCAGTGGTTTTACAATGTAGCTTTTGGCTCCCATTAAAAGACATTTTTTTACGATATCTTCTTTGCCTAAAGCGCTGACCATAATTACATTTGCTTGCTTGTCAAACTCGAGAATTTTTTCCAATGCTGAAACACCGTCCATTACCGGCATAGTAATATCCAGTGTAACAAGATCGATAGTCCCATTTCCAGCTTTGTATTTTTCTACTCCCTGTGCACCATCGGCAGCAGTATCAGCTACTTCAAAACCTTCAGAAGTAAAAATCTGGCCGAGCTGTTTTGCGATAAACATCGAATCATCAACGACCAGAACCCGATACGGGACACCTTCCGGTTTAATTCCTTCAGCGGTTTTTTCATTGATATTAGGCATATCACTCTTTGCTATCATCCGGTACGCTCCTATGTCTATTAATATATGCTATAATCTGCAATAAGTCAATAGCACAATTATATTATTTTATGGTGTCAGTCACCTCTACCAGATATAGCGTTGAATTTATTCTACTGACGCTATATCTGGTGTAGGTAACTGACATTTAGGAGGTTTTTATGCCGGATTACTACCTTGCGCCCATGGCAGAACTCAGTCATAGGGCTTTAAGGGAGCTAATCGAGGATTTCGGCGGCTGCGATGAGTATTTTTCAGAAATGATAAGCGCAGGAGCCCTTTTATCCGGCGGACCTTATGAAAAATGGTATATTGATACCGCTCCAAAACCGGAAAAACTCGTTTTTCAGCTTGTCGGCTCTGATCCCCTGATAATTTCCCGTTCCGCCGCTTTTCTTGATAATTTGGAATGTGCCGGTATCGATATAAACATGGGTTGCAGCGCCCCGATAATCCGAAAAACAGGCGCCGGGGCCGCTTGGATGGCATCGATTGATAAAGCCGGTCAGTTGATTTCCCTTGTCAGACCTAAGGTCAAACACCGCCTAAGCGTTAAACTGCGGATAGGTTTTAAAGACGATTTTGCTTACCTTGTCCGTTTCTGCCGCCGGCTTGAAGAAGAAGGGGTAGAGTTGATCACCCTCCACCCGCGTTTGATCTGTGATAAATTTAAAGGTTTAGCCCGATGGGAATATACCGGCATGCTCAAGAAGGAATTGAAAATTAAAGTAGCGGGGAACGGCGATGTTTCGTCGCCTGAGGAGCTAAGGCGACGAGCAGGAAATAATTGCGATGCTGTGATGGTGGGGAGGGCGGCAGTGCGCCTTCCTTGGATTTTTGCAGAAGCAAGAAAGGGAGCTTCTATTTCCGGCTTTGCTCCTGATATAGAGGGGACAGGGTTTCGGTTTATTGAATTGCTCGCTAAGTATCAGCCGCCTGAATTTTATGTTTCCCGCGCCAGGCGTTTTTTTAACTTTTTTTGCGATAACTTGAAGTGGGGGACTTATTTAAAAAATTTGTTGAATCGGGAGAATTCATTGGAAGGGATTGAAAAAGTGTGGAAGGAATTTTTTATGGAAGGGAAGGAGGGGGATTGTTAAAGGTCAATTTTTCTTATTATAAAACCATATATATTAGTAATTAAATAAAATACTTAGCGTTTACATTGCTGTTAACGCTAAGTTTAGAATGGATATTAATCTATATTCTCGTATATTTTCTCGAAATTAGAATACGGTATAGTATTCTTTCCTTTTTTAATTTTTATTTCTTCTTTTGTTTGATAACCTGCTGTAGTACTAGATGATTGTTCATACCAGTCTTCTCCTTTGCCGAATTGTAAATTAACTTTATAAGTTCCATCTTCATTGGCTCCAATCGGAGCTTTATACATATTAAAGGTCGCGGAAGCACCTTTTATCACAATACGGTATTTATCGTAATCATCTCCACCATAGTCATATGAGAAATAAGGCGTCATTGTACTGTAACTTAATGATACAACCGCTTCATAATCAATGTATTTTCCCGGTATTTCGGTAATAATTATTGTTATATCACTGGCTCCGTCTTTATCACCGCCGCATGATACCGTTAATAGCCCGATTGCAACAATTAATGCTGCAATTCCAAAAATTTTTAGTGTATTTTTCATAATACAACTCCTTTGCAGTCTTTCCCGCTGTCTTTTATTAAACATTCATACGAATGTAAGGAATACCCAAAATTTTCCATCAAACTGATAAAACATTCCAAATATTCTCTCTAGTTTCTAATTATAAGTCCAATAATGGATTGATGTCTAGTTTTAAATTCCAAATTTGCTCTTTTTTGAAGGTAAAATTAATATATGGATTTTTGGATTAGACTTAAAAATGAAATAAAAGCTAAAAATACTACCCAAGAATGGATTGCCGGAAAGATAGATGTTCCCTTGAGTACGTTTAGAAAGTGGATGACCCGTAAGACATATCCGAATTTAAAAGAAGGCGTTGATATCGCTAGATTGCTTGATGTATCCGCAGAATATCTAATTACAGGGATCGAAATAGAAAATTTAAATGACACAGAACGTAAACTAATAAATTCTTTCAGAAAACTTAGTCAATCAGATAAAGAAAATACCCTGCTGGCGGTGAACGCATGGCTAGTGAAGCGGTGACATACCGGTGACAGGAACCTTCCGTGATAACTTAATATGAGAGGATGAAAGCTAAAATACCCTTGACAACATTAATAACTTGCATTATATTATGAGTAAGTACTCACTCACTTATAAGAGAGGGAAAAATGGAGCAGGCCGGTATCATCCTTGATAAAATCAACCATTATTTTGGGGATAAACAGGTTCTTTTTGATATCAATCTTAATATTCAACGCGGCGTTATATATGGATTTTTAGGTCCTTCCGGCTGCGGGAAAACCACAACAGTAAAAATAATGGCGGGGATTTTAGAAGCGACATCCGGTTCTGTGCAGGTGCTGGGTGATACGATGCCGAAGCTTTCCCTTATGAAACGTCTCGGATATATGGCGCAATCAGACGCATTATACTCAAACCTGACCGCTGAGGAGAATCTCCTTTTTTTCAGCTCGCTTTACGGAATGAAAAAAGAAAAATCCAAAAAAAAAATCGATGAAGTTATGGTGTTGGTAAATCTGACAGATCACAGGGAAAAACTTGTATCGGCTTATTCCGGCGGGATGAAACGCCGCCTTTCCCTCGCCATGTCATTGCTGCATGAACCGGAAATTTTGATACTGGACGAGCCGACAGTAGGTATAGATCCTGTTCTTCGAAAAATAATTTGGGACGCTTTGACATCCATGACGGAGCGCGGGATGACCATTATAGTGACAACTCATGTTATGGATGAGGCGGAAAAATGCCATGAACTTGCAATGATGCGGGACGGAAAGCTGATCGCGCAAGGATCGCCTTTCGACCTTCGTACCGGTATCGGCGTTTCAAGCATTGAAGAAGCTTTCATTTATTACGGGAAAGGAGGTCATGGTGAAAGTTAGAGCTGTAGCGTTGCGGATTTTACAGCAGATGCGTCATGATAAAAGAACGCTTGCCCTTATGCTGATGGCTCCGGTCCTTGTTTTAACATTGCTTTATTTTATTCTTGACGACAGTAGCATTGAAGGTCATGTAGCTGTAATAAACGCTCCTGAAAATTTTATCGACGCTCTTGCGGATTTTAATATTACAGCTTCTTATTATAATGAGCGTGACGCGAAAATCGCGGTTGAAAGGGGGGAAGCAAACGCAAGTATAAAAATAATTAACGGAAAATCATTTATAGAAATTGACGGCAGTAAACCTGATAAAGCAAAGTTTATTCTTAACGGTCTTGAAACAGCAAAGATGAATATATACCAAAACAGGCCGGATTTAAAATCAGAAGTTTTTTATGTCTACGGATACGATGATTTTAGTTCATTTGATAATTTCGGTTCTATATTGATAGGGTTTTTGATTTTTTTCTTTGTTTTTTTAATCGCCGGTATTTCGTTTCTGCAGGAGAGGACGACAGGAACTTTGGAAAAACTTCTTTCTACGCCGATACAAAGATGGGAAATTGTCGCCGGGTATGTTCTCGGCTTCGGGATTATTACTTTGCTCCAGTCTGTAATTATATGTCTTTTTGTAGTTTATGTTCTCGGCGTTATGATGATAGGCTCTATATTCCTTGTTCTATTAATAACTTTTTGCACAACAATGATGGCGCTGACGCTCGGTATTTTAATTTCAACGGCGGCGAATAATGAATTCCAAATGATACAATTCATCCCGATTATTATTGTCCCGCAGGTTTTTTTCTCCGGGCTTTTCCAGCTCTCTCCTGTTTGGGAAACGGTAGGGAAATTTATGCCTCTTCATTATATCGCAGAAGCCTTAATGAAAGTGATGATAAAAGGCGGCGGCTTTTTTGATATTTATCTTGATATTCTTGTAATGCTTGGATTATCGTTCCTTTTTATAATGATAGATATACGTCTTCTTAAGCGTTACAGAAAAATTTAACGGAGGAAATATGGAAGAATACAAATGGTTAAAGAATATACTAAATGACGAGACGGATAAAATAACAGACAAGCAAAAATCAATTATAAAAGCCGCGATAGAATTATTCAGTGTAAAAGGTTATGCCGCGACATCAACCAGGGAAATCGCCCAAAAAGCCGGAGTAGCGGAAGGATCAATTTTTAAATTATTTCCGACAAAAAAAGATTTAATGTTGTGGATTACAAAACGAATTATAAAAACAGCTCTTTTTCCCCTTGTTTCCAGCGGAATTGTTGAACTATTGGAAAAACCTTTTAACAGCCGCGAAGAATTTCTTACCGCGTTTTTGGAAAACCGCTTAGAGCTTATACAAGAAGGAGTTCCGTTATTTAAAATAATAATTCAAGAGCTTCCGTTCCAGCCGGAAATCCGCGCCATGCTGTTTGAGCAATTTAAAAAAATGCCGTTTAACATGATTGCGAAAAAACTCATTACGACACAAACAGGGTTTACAGAAACGCACAACGATTTTAATGAAACGGATATGATTAATATAATTATGACCTGTCTTACCGGTTTTTTCTTTACACGTATTATGATATTTCCGGAAATTTATTTAGAGAAGCAGATAAAAAATGACGCGGAAGTTCTTGTGCGTTTTATGAGCCGCGGATTAGAGAGCGTATTATACGCAAAGGAGAAAGGGTTATGAATAAAAAAAACTTACCTGTAAAGAAAATCGTTCCAATATTTGTTTTATTATTAGTATGCACTTTAATATTTTTTAATTTATTCCGCAGCAGTGACTTAAAATTAGCCGGTGTAGTTGAAGGGACAATATATTCACAAATTTCAGAAGTTTCCGGGAAGATAATTGAAATGAACATGCAGCTCGGAAGCCCTGTAAAAGCAGGGGATCTGATTGCACGCATCGATTCAAAAAATCAACAATATAATCTTGAACAGCTTCTAATCGCGCTTGAAAAAATACAGCTTATGAGTCAGGAAGAACTGGTAAGAGCGCGCAGCAGTGTAAGTATCGCGGAAGCCAATTACCGCAGCGCTCAAGCCAGTTTCATTCAGGCAAGGAATGATCTGGTTTCTCTTGAAAGAATGTTTGAAATAGGAGGCATTGCGCGTATCGATCTTGACAATGCAAAGCTCAGGGAAACCGTCGCTTCCCAGTCGATGGAAGCGGCTCAAAGCCAGCTTCAAACAGCAAGGACGCATTATTCTTTCCTGCAGAACGGAACAGGTAACAGTAATATCGCGCAAACAGGGTTTGCGTTAGCGGAAATTGATATAAGGGATATTGAAAGCAGGATAAGCCAGTTGCAGGATATACTTCAAAAGCATGAAATCAGAGCAAACTGTGACGGCATTGTAGTGAGTATAAATTACAATACGGGTTCAATGGTTAATGCAGGATATAATATTGCGGATATTTCCGCAGAAGATGAAAAATTTGTTGTTTTTTATTTACCAAACGAAAATATAAATGATATTTCATACGGGCAAAAAATAACAGTTAAATCAGGCAGCGAAGAAATTCAAGGGGAAGTACGTTATATAGATGTCAGAAGCCAATATACGCCTAAAGACATGCAGACCTCAGCGATGAAAAATAAATTCAGCGTGAAGATAAAACTTCTTCTTCCTTCTGCAACTGCTTTAATTCCTGGCGGTAAGGTTAAGGTTTTTGTTAGGTGAGGAAGAATTTTAATCATTAATTTAAATGATATGCAGTAGACAATCAAACAATATTTTTTCTTCCAAATATTCCAGAATTAATCTAGTGGTATTACACATAATAATAACTGCTATGCTGCTAAAAAACAGCTACTCAGTTATTTTAAACATTATATGCCATATTAATAATAAAAAATAATAAATAAGTACTTGATAAAGAATTTAAATAATTATATAATAATATTAATAAAGGATTAGTATATGAACTCAACTCAACTCAACTCTTGTAACTTTATCGAATAACGAAAAAATTGATATATCTGTATTAAGTATTGAACAATTATGGTTATTACATTATGAACAAGAAAAAATATTTGCAGAAATGATAAAAAATTCAAGACCATTTTCAATAGAACGTAATATGATAATGAAAAATGGTTATGAAACTATTCACCAAATTCAGATTACGCGGAGTATTAAAGAAGGGAAAGTAAAATATTCATTTGGGGCTACAGATGCGTATGGTAATCTTATTAAAAAGATTATTAAAAAAGTATTACAAAAAAAAGAAAAATGTTTGTTTTTTGAGGCTGGTGTAGGAACCGGAAAAATTATTAATTCTATTGCCGGTTTACAGAATGTTACCGCAATGGGTTGCGACGTTTATATTAACGAAGAGCTTAAAAAATCAGATTTAATGATTTATGAATGTACTATATATGAAGCATTACGTAAATTAAATGATAAAAGTATTGATGTTTTTTATTGGAATGATGTTATTGAACATATTCCGGAAGATGAAATAGAGGATTATTTAAAGTTATTACAAAATAAAATGAATGTTGGAGGAATAATTATTACTATAACACCGAATAGAATAAAAGGTCCCTGTGATGTAACATCTCATTTTGAACCTCGCGGAACTATTGCTAAAGGCTTTCACTTTCATGAATATACGTTTTATGAAATAATCAAAATGTTTCAAAAATATAATTTTGAAAGTGTTTATGGTTTTTTAGGTTATGCAGGAAAAGGTTTATATATATTAGGCTTCACTAAAATAATAGATAAAATAAAGTTTTTGACAGAAGTTATCTCAATTATTTTTCCTTATTTTTTAAAAAAAATTTTAATAACAATTACAGGATGTGATGTATCTATTATTAAAAATATTAAAAAAAATGATACGTAGTACAAAGGCACATAACAAAACAAACAAGAATTGCTACAGACACTGTACATACCTTCGTGGTTCGGTCAGTCGCATGGAAGGTTAATGAGAAAAGTTAAGGGTATGAGCACAACAATATCAATAAAATAGATTTTCTTTACTATTTATTAAAAACCGTGTTATAATTTTTAAATATGTTGAATTTACGGGAAAGAGACGATGGATGAGGTTTTCCATAAACTGGAACGTTCTTTTATTACCGAAATTTCGTTTGGAAATTTCACATTTGAACTCAGTAATACGCTCCTGTGCGTCTGGATAGCTATGGCGCTTCTGATCATAGCAAGCCTGTTACTTGCAAGGAAACTAAATAAAAGACCCGGCAAGGCACAGGTGATTCTGGAAATGCTTGTGGGATTTATCAGGGGTATGTGCCAAGATTTCATCGGCGACGCTCATTATAAAAAATATGTTAATTATATAGGCACCTTGTTTTTATTTCTTTGCATGTCCAATTTACTGTCCGTTCTTAATTTTATTCCGGGGCTTAGCATTTACGCGCCTACAAAGGACATCAACGTTACCATGCCGCTCGCTTTGATGACGATTTCAATTGTATTTTATTCCTCTTTTCGTTTCAGGGGCGCCGGGGGAACCGCTAAAAGCCTTTTCGCGCCGATTCCGATGATGTTTCCTTTTAACCTGATGGAATATGTCACAAAACCCTTGTCTCTTTGCCTTCGTCTCTTCGGAAATGTTGTGGCGGCTTTTGTAATTATGGAGTTAATTTTTAATACTATGGGAATAGTTGCGGCTCCCTTTTCCGCGTATTTTGATTTTTTTGACGGCATCTTGCAAGCGTATATCTTTGTTTTCCTGACTTGTCTCTACATAGGTCAGGCTGTAGAAATTGAGGCATAAGGCGGACCATCAGACTATGGTCTGCGGTTTGTTGTATAATAGAACTGGAGGGGTGACATGAACGCAGCGTTGATTGGAGCGGGGATTGCCGTTTTTGCGGGTTTCGGTTCCGCGATTGGAATCGGTATCGCGGCAAGCGGCGGATCCCGCGCCATTGCTTTAAATCCGGGAAAAGAAAAATCAATACGTATGATAACCTTCCTTGGAATTATCATGGGAAGTGCCTGCTCGATTTACGGTTTACTAATCGCGTTAATAGTTATTCCCGGTCAGGGAGCTAATACAAGTTTGATTGGCGCAGGGATTGCGGCGGTTGCCAGCGCGGGAGCCGCCATCGGGATCGGCATTGCGGCAAGCGGCGGATCTTTGGCGACTGCCAAGCAGGAAGAAAAAGAAAAATCGATACGCATGATAACCTTTCTTGGGATAGTGCTTGCCGAAGCTTGCGCTATTTACGGATTGCTGGTTGCGTTCATTATAATTTCTACCAATGATGCGAACCCTGCCTTGATTGGCGCAGGTGTCGCGACGCTTGCCGGCGCAGGCGCCGCTGTAGGAATCGGGCTTGCCGCTGACGGCGGCTGCCAGGGAATTGCAAGGCAACCTGAAAAAGAAAAATCAATACGCATGATTACCTTTCTTGGGATTGTGCTTGCGGAAGCTTGCGCTATTTACGGATTGTTAATCGCGTTCATCATTATAGGAAACACGCAGGTGAACCCTGCCTTAATTGCCGCAGGAGCTGCGACGCTCGCAGGCGCAGGCGCCGCTGTAGGAATCGGGCTTGTGGCAAGCGGAGGCAGTCAGGGAATCGCCCGTCAGCCTGAAAAAGAAAAATCGATACGCATGATTACGTTTCTTGGGATTGTACTGGCGGAAGCTTGCGCGATTTACGGATTATTAGTTGCGTTCATCATTATAGGTAACGGGTGATCCTCAATGAATATATTTGATTTTTACATACCTGAACAAATCTTTGTAGCGTTTTCCCTCATCGTCCTGATGATTGTGTTAACAAAAATTTTATGGAAACCGCTGACTAACATTATAGACAACAGGCAAAAAGATGTTGACGATATGCTGCGCAGCGCGGAAGAAGCTAAAACAATTATTGCCGATATGGAAACGTTGCGTGTTAATCAGAATGCCGAGCTTGAGCGTTTGATTGCGGACAAAACAAACGAAGCCCGCGAGCGCGCGGGGCGTGAGTATAACCGCATAGTAGCCGAGGCGGAAGAAAAGGCGCATAACATTATAAAAGCCGGTGAAGAAAAAGCGGCGCGTGAGTATCAGCAGATGATGTCCGAGTCGCAGGAAGCTATTATTACTTTAGCATTGGGCGCGGCGGCGGCAATTGTCGAGTCATCCATGGACAGCGAAAAGAATCGCGCTCTTATTGATTCCATGCTTAGAAAAAGCGGTATGAGTCATGGCTGACGCGGCAGTCCGATACGCCGAAGCTTTGCTGACGGCAGCCAAAAAAGAAAACGCGCTTGAACAAGTTACGCAGGATATTAGTTCTCTCTCCCTTGAGTTTGCGCAAAGTTCCAAAATGTTTTCTGCGCCGGTATTCCCTGTCAAGGAACAGCTTGCCGCAGTGGATTACGCGCTGGGCGATAAGTTTCATCCAATCACCAAACGTTTTTTTTGCCTTTTAGCATCCATGCGCCGTTTAGGCGAAATTGAACAAATAGCGGCTGTGTTTGACAAGATGGCATGTAAAGAAATGGGGGTGATAGATTTACATCTGAATGTATATGCGGATGAAACATCTGGAGATGTTACATCTGAATTAAAAAATAAATTGATACATGCCGCAGGGAAAAAAGGTTTGTATGATCCTGAAAATAAAAAAAATATTAGATTGAAATATAAAGTTGATAAGAGCCTGCTCGGCGGGTTTATCGCCGAATGTGACGGACTAAGCTGGGATTGCTCCCTTCGTACCAGATTGGTAGATATGGGCAAATTGATTCGGAAAGTATAGGGGGTTAATATGCAAGTCAAACCGGGCGAAACCAGCCGTTTGTTGTTGGAGCGTTTGGAGGGGTACGATTTTAATAAGGATTTGGAAGAAACCGGCACGGTTATCCAAATCGGCGACGGCATTGCGCATGTGCATGGGCTTTTGGGATGTATGAACGGAGAGCTCCTGGAGTTCGCGAACGGCAATACAGGCATGGCGCTCAATCTGGAAGAAAGCAGCGTAGGCTGCGTATTGTTTTCGGGAACCAAAGGAGTGCGCGAAGGATCAAAAGTTAAACGCACAAACCGGACGATGCATGTGCCTGTGGGAAGACAGCTTCTGGGCCGTGTGCTTAACCCTTTGGGCGAGCCGATAGATAACGGTCCGGTAATTAAAACCGAAAAAACCCGTCCCGTTGAAACGCTTGCCTCAGGCGTAACAGAACGTCAGCCTGTAAAGGTGCCGATGCAAACCGGCGTTTTATCAATTGATTCAATGATTCCCATCGGACGCGGGCAGCGCCAGTTGATCATCGGCGACAGGCAGACCGGTAAAACTTCTATCGCAGTTGACGCGATTATTAATCAGCGTAACACTGGGGTACTGTGCATCTATGTCGCAATCGGACAGAAAGCGTCCGTTGTGGCAGGCATTGTCGAGACCTTGCATCGCAACAACGCGATGGATCATACCATCGTCGTCTGCTCCCCATCATCTGATTCCGCGCCCCTTCAATACCTTGCTCCTTATGCCGCCTGCGCGATGGCGGAAGAATTTATGTACGGCGATCACAGTGATGTGCTTATCGTTTATGACGATTTATCAAAACACGCTGTGGCATACAGAACAATGTCACTGCTGCTCAAACGGCCTCCGGGTCGCGAAGCTTACCCTGGAGATGTTTTCTATTTACATTCACGCTTGCTGGAACGCGCCGCCCGTCTATCTGACGATATAGGCGGCGGCTCCATTACCGCTCTTCCTATTATCGAAACATTAGCGGGAGATATTTCCGCATACATTCCAACCAACGTAATCTCCATCACCGACGGGCAGATTTTTTTAGAGAGCGAATTGTTTCACTCCGGTTTCCGTCCTGCAGTCAATGTCGGTTTATCGGTTTCCCGCGTCGGAGGAGCTGCTCAGACAAAGGCGATGAAACGTGTTGCAGGCTCTTTACGCTTAGAGCTTGCTCAATACCGCGAGCTGCAGGTGTTCTCGCAATTCGGTTCCGACCTTGACATCTCAACACGCGAGAGATTGAATCACGGCGCGAAATTAATGGAAACTCTCAAACAGGGATTGCATACTCCCATCCCGATGGAAGAGCAGGTCATCATATTGTTTAACGCTAAGGAAAAGTTTTTAAAAAAAATAATTTCGACTGATGTGCCGCGTTACAATAAAGGTCTTGTCGAATACTTCAGAACTCAGGCGGCTGATACTCTTGCCTCAATTCGCGAGACAGGACAATTTTCTCCTGAGGCAGAAACAATGGTGCGCCAGCTTTGTACAAGTTACTCGCAGGATTTCCAGCCTTCATCTGTGCAGTCCGGCGGAGCTGTTCAATCTGGCAAAGCTGTATCTAAATAGGGCGGTATTGATATGAGCAGTAAAGGCAATCTTCGCGATCACATGAAGAGTATTAAGCAGACAATCAAGATTTCCAGTGCGCAAAAATTGATAGCGGGAGCGCATATCTCAAAGGCGCGCAAAATGCTTGAGCGCAGCCAGCCATACCATGATCGCATACGGCTTGCCATCGCTTCTGTTTTAAAAGACTGCGAATCGAAAAGCAAATATCTGGATACCGGAAATGAAATTAAAAAATGCGGATTACTTGTTATTTCGGCTGACAGAGGATTAGCCGGAGGCTACAATCAAAATGTAATTAAACTGGCGGCACAAGCTATGGCGGAAAAAACAGTTGTCAAAGTGCTGACTGTCGGGCATATAGGTTACAGCAAATTTGAGCATATTAATGTTGCAGCGGCGGAGCCTGTAGTGCCGCTTGACGAAAGTTTTATCAGCGCGGTTGAAAACCCGACACTATTCACCTCTCGTGAAATTGCCGAGCGGCTGATGGAGTTATTTGAAAATGACGAGGTGGATTGCTTTGATATTATTTACACCCGTTTCCATTCCGCAGTACGCATGATCCCTTCGACAGAAAGGCTTTTCCCTCTGTCACCCGAGATGCTTGAAGACGCTGGCGCTTCCATGAAAACGCTAATTCACTTTTCGGAATATGAACCTTCGCCTGATGCAGTTTTGGAAACATTGATTCCCCAATACCTTAGGGGTTATATATTTAGCTGCCTGACACAGGCATGGATGTGTGAGTTGAATTCCCGCGTAACAGCTATGGAAAGCGCGATAAAAAACGGGAATGAAATGCTCCGTAAATTATCATTGAAATACAATCGCGTGCGCCAGGGTTCCATAACTCAGGAACTGACGGAAATTGTCGCCGGCGCTACATCTATGGAATAGGAGGCACAAATGAGCGGAAAAATATCGCAGGTTATAGGTCCTGTATTGGACATTCACTTTCCGGACGGCAATCTTCCGGAACTAAATAACGCCGTAGAGATTAAAGGCCCTAACGGAGTAATTACAGCGGAGGTGTTGCAGCACATCGGCAATGATACTGTGCGTTGCGTGTCTCTGTCCCCCACTGAAGGGCTTGTCAGGGGTATTGAAGCTGTCGATACAGGCGCTCCTGTTACAGTGCCTGTCGGCGAAGATGTGCTTGGCAGGGTTTTCAATGTGCTCGGCAAAGTGATTGATAAAAAAGAAGAGGTTAAAGGCAAAGAGCGATGGGCGATCCACCGCAGTCCGCCAAGCTTCTCTGACCAGCGCGGCGTAACCGAAGTGCTGGAAACAGGAATCAAAGTTATTGACCTTATGGCACCTTATGCCAAAGGCGGAAAGATAGGATTGTTCGGCGGTGCCGGCGTAGGTAAGACCGTTTTAATTATGGAATTGATTCACAATGTCGCGACCGTCCACGGCGGCTACTCGGTGTTTACCGGTGTTGGAGAGCGCACCCGTGAGGGAAATGATCTCTGGCTTGAAATGACAGAATCAGGTGTTATCAAAAAAACCGCGATGGTGTTCGGACAGATGAACGAACCGCCGGGCTCCCGTATGCGCGTAGCTCTTACGGGGCTGACAATGGCGGAATATTTCCGTGATGTTGCGGGACAGGATGTACTGCTTTTCATTGACAACATATTCCGTTTTACGCAAGCCGGTTCAGAAGTTTCCGCGCTGCTTGGGCGTATACCTTCAGCGGTAGGTTATCAGCCGACTCTCGCGAATGAGATGGGCGCGTTACAGGAGCGCATCACTTCTACCCACAAAGGCTCTATCACTTCCGTCCAAGCTGTATACGTTCCGGCGGACGACTTAACAGATCCTGCTCCCGCGACCACCTTCGCGCACTTGGACGCGACAACAGTCTTGTCACGCGCCATTGTAGAGATGGGCATTTATCCTGCGGTTGATCCGCTGGAAAGCACATCGCGTATGTTGGAGCCGTCAATCGTATCTGAGGAACATTACAGCACAGCCCGTCATGTACAGGAAACACTGCAGCGTTACACTGAATTGCAGGATATTATCGCTATACTCGGAATGGAAGAATTATCCGATGAGGATAAAATAATTGTAAACCGCGCGCGGCGAATACAGCGGTTTATGTCCCAACCTTTCAATGTTGCGGAAGCTTATACCGGCAATCCCGGAAAATATGTGCCCTTGAAAGACACGATCAGTTCCTTTAAAGAAATACTCGACGGAAAATGCGATAATATTCCTGAGGATTGTTTCTATATGAAAGGTACGATTGAGGATGTATACGAAGATGCAAAAAAACGTTAAGCTCTCAATCCTAACCCCGGAGAAGGTTTTCTTTAACGGCGAAGTTTCGCAAATTGTAACGCAAACGCCGGAAGGGGAAATGGGTATTATGGCCGGTCATATGCCGAGCATCGCGGTAGTCTCGGACAGCCTTTTAAAAGTTGAAGAAAACGGCGTATGGCGTAGCGCCGCGCTTGGCCAGGGGATTATGGATGTGTCTGTGGCAGGAATTGAATTTTTTGTGGACACAGCCGAATGGGATGAGGATATTGACGTGCAGCGTTCTGAAAAAGCTCTGCACCGCGCCGAAGAACGTTTGCGCGGGAGCTTGTCGCACACAGAGTATTTGCGCACATGCACCGCAGTTGCCCGTGCGACAACTCGTTTGAAAACAGCGCAAAATAAAAAACATTGAGAATTGTTGTAAGATAAAACCTCTCATGGTTTTGATATATTAAAAATTGGAATTTTATTTTAACCCTTCTTTTAAACGAAAGGCGGGGCAATGTTCCCCTTGCGCTCTAAAAACCTCTGCTGATGGTAGACTGACACATTTAATCCCGAACAACTCGCAAGCTCTTGGAAATACCGGATCCCAAGTTACTTTAAATGAAACGCATTTAAGACAATTAGGTAAGGCAGAAGATGACGATGTGTTACTATCAAGCGGTGTATACTCGTCACCCATAAAATTTAATCCCCCATGCAAGTACCGACAGCTCTCGCCGAATCAATCATATAATGATCAAGAGGAACATTTTTTACTTTTCCTTCCGGTACGCTTAAATCGACAGAACCGATGTCGTTTCCAAGAAGGGCGACCATGCGTCCGTATTGGCCTTGTGCAAGAAGGTCTGCCGCTTTTGTGCCCAGGCTTGTTGCAAGCACGCGGTCAGAGGCGCTTGGGATGCCGCCGCGTTGCACATAACCTAAAACTGTGGCGCGGGTTTCCATGCCTGTTTCTTCTTGTATTTCATTCGCCACACGGTATGCCAAAGACGGGGTAAGCTCCGATCTGTATTTCTTTCTGTCTTTTTTATCCATGTCAGCTTCTTTAATTGACATCGCGCCTTCCGCAACTACAACTACAGAAAAAGTTTTTCCTGATTTTGCGCGTTTTTTTAAATGACTGCCGATAACCTTTATATCATAAGGAAGTTCGGGAAGAAGAATTACATCGCCTCCTCCTGCTACTCCTGAATACAATGCAAGCCAGCCTGCTTTATGCCCCATCAATTCGATAACGATTACCCGGCTGTGACTCTGCGCTGTTGAATGTAAGCGGTCAATCGCTTCTGTCCCTATCATCAAGGCGGAATGAAAACCGAAAGTTCTGTCGGTACCGACTATATCATTATCAATTGTTTTTGGAAGGCCGATAATATTGAGCCCTTCGCGTGATAATTTATACCCTGTGGTATTTGTCCCGTTCCCTCCGAGAACCACAAGGCAATCAAGTCCGAGTTTTGAATATGTTTCTTTAATTAATGAAACTTTCTCGCTTGCATCGAACCTTTGGTTCGCGTCATCTTTATCAACCGGTGCAAAAGGTTTTTCCCTGCTTGATCCGAGTATGGTGCCGCCTAAGGTCAGGATGCCTGTAATATCCTCCGGCTTTAATTCTTTTGAATCTTCATTAATAAGGCCGCGGAAACCGTTAGCGATACCGACAATCTGCATACCGTAGCGATCCTGAGCCGCCCTGCACACTCCGCGTATAGCGGCATTCAAACCGGGGCAATCACCGCCTGCGGTTAATATTCCAAAGCGTTTTGTAACACTATAATTAGCCATATATCTTTATAAATGATAAAGCCGTTTTTTTCAAGTTAAATATTTTTCCTTCGCTGTTTCCCAAAATGCGTCCATAATATCAAGATTTTCTTTATTCATCTCTTGACCTGTTTCTTTCATTCTTTTCTCTACAAATTTGAATCTTTTTAAAAATTTTACATTAGTCCGATGAAGCGCGACAGATGGATCCGTTTTTAAAAAACGGCAAAGATTGATAACTGAAAAAAGCAGATCGCCCAACTCTTCTTCGACAGCTTCTCTCTGTTCTTTGATAATTGTTAATTGCTCCTGCACTTCCTCAAGTTCTTCTTTTATTTTTGCGATAACCCCGTCTGTATCCTGCCAATCAAAACCCGCTTTTGCCGCTTTTTTTTGCAAAGCAAAGGAGCGGTCCATCGGCGGAAGGCCTGAACTTACTTCATCTAAAACAGAATCTTTAGGTTTGCGCCCTTCTTGTATTTTTATCGCCGCCCAGTTGTCAAGAATTTGATTAGTATCATTTACTTTTACATCGCCGAAAACATGAGGGTGGCGGCGTATCAATTTTTCATTTACTCCTGTTAAGGCGTCAGCAACTGTAAATTTCTCTTCTTGCTCATGCATATAAGCGATCATGGTTGTTAAAAGAAAAATATCCCCCAATTCCTCCGCTATGTGGGCAGGGTTATTTTCATCGATTGCTTCAAGACATTCATAAGTCTCTTCAACTAACGCACCCCTTAATGAAGACGGTGTTTGTTCTTTGTCCCATTTACAGCCGTCCTGCCCGCGCAGTCTGACAATAGTGTCGTATAAAGCTTTAAAAGCGTCTCTTTCATTCATTTTCATTTTCCTTAGCGCGGTTCTCTGAAAACATTATTTTCTTTTTCGCCCATTCTTTAAGCATTGATTCAGGTTCATCGCATTTAAAAACTTGTAATAAAAGATTTGCTCCCGCATCAAGTATCGGGATAAGGGCTTCTTTTTCATTATCTAAAAAATCCGATAACACCCAATCGATAATCCCTTCACCGCTGCCGGGAGGCCCGCCTTCGCCGGGCAAGCGCGCATCGGGGCGGCCTATACCTATGCGGATGCGCCAAAAATCGGCATTACCGAAACTGTCTTTCATTGAGCGCAGCCCGTTGTGACCGCCAAGCCCTCCGGCAAATTTTAAAGAAAGCGTTCCCAGAGGGAGTTCAAGCTCATCATGAATAACGATAATTTCTTTTACATCGATTTTATAAAATGATGATACCTCATGGACAGACTCGCCTGACTTATTCATGTAAGTTTCAGGCATAATAAAATGACTGCCTTCGTAAGAAGTGTAAAGCCCCTTAAATTTTTTTTGCCATGAAAGAGAAGGATAAAAAGGAAGCGCCTGTGCAAGCAGCCTGCCTGCATTATGCCTATTGCCCTTATATTTTGATCCGGGGTTTCCAAAGAAAGCCGCAAGTTTTATCATTATATCTCCGTCTATAAATGAGTGTATTATAAATCGAAGAAAAAAATAAGTGTTAATTAATATAAAAAAAGTTGTTCAGTAAGCTAAGTTCCCGAACAACTTTCTGTGAATTTAAAATTAACTAAAGAGAAAAATTAAACTTCTGCCGGCGGCGTTGCTGCGGGTTTTTTTGCCTTTGGTTCCGCTTTTTTTGCCGCTGCAGGTTTTTTCGCTTTTGACGCGGCAGGCTTCTTGGCTTTTGCCGCCGCTTCTTTTTTAGGAGCTTCGATAGTAGAATCTACTATCTGAGCGGTAGCGGCATTTTTTTTAATAGATTCTATCCCTTTAAGACAAGATTTCTTGTCAGGATAGGATTCGCCGACAGCAATGATTTCTCCATTGCCGGCTTTCAAGTTAAAACGGAATTTTCCAGCTTTATCCTTGTACACTGTAAATTTTGCAGGCATGCTTTTCTCCTTTACCCGATAAAAACATTAAAAGTTTTTATCATAAATTTTGTATTTAGTATAAACGCTTAGTGTTATTTTTGCAAGAATAAAAGTCAAATAAAATTTTATTTTTTATTAGATAAAATTATCAGCACTGCGATATCCCCCTGCCTGACACCGGGTATCCGCGCCGCTTGCCCGACATTGAGAGGTTTAACAGTTATCAGTTTTTCCCTTGCCTCGGTTGAAAGCCCTTTGATCGATGTATAATCTAAATTAGGATCAAGTTTGATAGCGTCCATTTTCGCCGCTTTGGCGGCAAAACGGATTTCCTTTTCAATATAGCCTTCATATTTTTTATCAAGGAGTACCCTTTCCACCAATTCCGCAGGATAACATGACAATTCCGTATCAAGAGCGCTAACGAAGTTCGCGGAATTTTTCCGCTTTGCAAGCAATTCTGTAATTGCGTCTAACGTTTTTGCTTTTTCAAGAAAGCGTTCCCAGCGGTCATCATCGGCAAGACCCGCTTCGCGCCCTTTAGGGGTCAACCTTGTGTCCGCTGTATCGTGGCGGAGCATCAAACGGTGTTCGGCGCGGCTTGTGAACATACGGTATGGCTCTTTTGTCCCCAAGGTGGTAAGGTCATCAATAAGAACGCCGATGTACGCTTCAGCGCGTCCAAGCACAAGCGCAGGACGCCCCGTCATTTTCATTGCGGCGTTAATGCCTGCCATAATCCCCTGAGCGGCGGCTTCTTCATAACCCGAACTTCCGTTGGTCTGCCCCGCCGCGAAAAAACCGGAAAGGCGTTTTGACTCTAGGGACGGGTAAAGATCCAAAGGATCGATATAATCATATTCAACAGCATAAGCGGGGCGGACAATGTGCGCTTCTTCAAGACCCGGTATGCTGTGAATAAAATCACGCTGGACATCTTCAGGAAGGGAACTTGACGCGCCGTTCATATACATTTCGTTAGACGAAATGCCTTCAGGTTCGATGAAAATATGATGACGGTTGCGTTCCGGAAAACGCACAACCTTATCTTCGATAGAAGGGCAGTAACGCGCTCCTGTACCTGTTATTTTTCCGCCGTACAAAGGGGAGCGGTGTATATTCGCTCTGATGATTTCATGCGTTTTTAAAGTTGTGTATGTTACCCAGCATGGAAGGGAAGGCCTATCAATCACATTGCCTGAAATAAATGAGAAGGGGCGCATTTCCTCGCCGTCTTGTTTTTCCATTTTTGAAAAATCGATTGAATAAGCTGCCAGCCTCGCAGGAGTGCCGGTTTTTAAGCGCCCCACAGGAAAGCCGAGCCGCCGTAAAGATAAACCCAAGCCGAGTGCCGCTTCTTCTCCGAAGCGCCCGTGCGGCGCGTCATACTCGCCGATAAAAATTTTCCCTTCCATGAATGTTCCGGAAGAGAGGATCACAGTCCTTGCGGAAATACGGTGCCCGCGCTGTGTTATTACACCTGTTATAATGGAAGAAGAATCAACTTTTTCTTCGATCATAAAATCGGTAACTGTATCCATCATTATTTTTAAATTTTTTTGTTTCTCAAGAGCGGAACGCGCAGCAAGCTGGTATTCATATTTATCCGCCTGAGCTCTCGGCGCTTGAACGGCGGGGCCGCGCGAGCGGTTTAACACTCTGTATTGGATCATGGTTGCATCTATCAGTTTAGCCATTTCGCCGCCGAGAGCGTCAACTTCACGCACAAGGTTTCCTTTGGAAAGCCCGCCTATCGCGGGATTGCAAGAAAGCGCGCCGATACGGTCGGGGTTTTGGGTAATAAGGAGGGTTGAAAAACCAAGGCGGCTGACGGCAAGAGACGCTTCTATCCCTGCGTGACCTCCTCCTATAACTATGCAATCAAAATCCATGACTTATTATATAGGAAATGTTTTTAAAGTGTAATAATATTAATGCATTAAACCGAAAGCGCCATATAAAATTCCAGGTTTTAACTCTTTATGTAAATGATTCATAAGTTCTGATATTGTGACTAATTCATACCCTCTCGCAATGAGTTCTGGTATTATAAGTTTTGTCGCATCTACTGTTGATTTGTAGATATCATGTAAAAGAATAATTGAATTTTCCTTTACCGACTTCATTGTAGTATTATACACCATGCGGGCATTTAAAAGTCTCCAATCTTGGGGGTCTACCGTCCAGTTTATCAAAGAATAACCTAGTTCGGAACAAATATTTCTTACCCTTAAGTTTACATGACCATAGGGAGGACGGAAAAATAGCTTGCATGGAACACCGGTAACCTGTTCAATGATCTTACTGGTAGCTTGTATAGATTCCTTTATAGACTGGTTGTTTAAATCGGTAAGCTTTTTGTGACTCCATGTATGGCCTGCAACTTCATTGCCGTTTTTTACTGCACGTATTACTGTATCTCGCCATTCCTCTACAGATTTCCCCATCATAAAAAAGGTTGCACATACATTGTACTGCTCTAAAATATCTAGGACGCTATCTGTGAATTCGCTAGGTCCGTCATCAAAAGTAAGCGCTATCATAGGTTTCTTTTTCATATTGATCGCGGCTTCTTGTGGAGGGGTTTCTTCGGTTTTTGCTTCTGTCAGTTCAATTTCTTTGGATATATTTTCTGTAGGTTCAATTTCTATGGGTATAACTTTTGCAAGTTCAATTTTTACAGTCTGTTCTGTTAGACTACCTTCATCCTGTATGATATATCGGGAGTTTGCAGCACAGCTTGTAATAATAATAGCTGCTATTAATGCAGTGCGGAAAACGTATCTCATTTATAATATAATACCAAATTCTAGTAAAAGTTACAAGTTTATACAGTTAACGGTTCATGCAGCATCTTTAATCATTAAAACGCTTATATAAATATATGGATAAATGTCGCTTAATTATGGAATAAAAGTGCGTTTTTTGAAAAAAGACTTTTAAAAATATTTTTTTGTGTTATATTATCATTGAAATTTTATTAGTAGGAAAACAGGTTATTGCCATTATGAAACGCGGAATAAAAAATTTTAAAACAAATCACTCAACTATCATACAATTATTATTTGTATGGCTGGCATTTTTTTTATTAGTGTTTATAAGCTATTTATTTGTCAGTGATATTGTTCATGACTTTTTAATGAAAGAAGCGGTAAATGCTCTATCTCATATTCAATCTAGAATTAGCGATGATTTACGAGATGCGGAAACTATTTTACAAAATGTTTCACAAAGCATACTCATCATGATTTTACATGGTAATTCAGCAGATTTAATACAAGAACACATAATCGAAATAACAAACTATCTTTCAGATAATGTAAGAATTTCCGCATTCAATGGTCTTTATGGTTTTTTTGAAGGATTAAGTTCCGCCTCCGAAGGAGGTATATTTCTTGATGGGACCGGTTGGATACCGCCGGAAGGTTATCTGCCGAAGGAACGCCCTTGGTATCAAGCGGCTGTTGCTTCAGGCGGTGGTATTGCGGTAACAAACCCTTATATTTCTATTTTAACAAGCGCTCCTGTAGTTTCATATTCACGGCAAATTTATGACAGGGAAGGTAATCCATTGGGAGTTGTAGCAGTAGACGTACATCTTGATAAAATGGCGGAGTATGTTGTCAATACAAAGCTTGCCGAAGGCGGTTATGGAATGTTGACAACAGGTAATCTTGAAATAATAGCCACACTGTCAAAAGATCATTTAGGAAAACATTTATCTGAGTTGCCGCATAAAGATATTGATATTGTTGTAAACAATTTAGAAAAAGGATTTGATATATTTGAACATATAATAACAGACAACTATCTGGAAGCTGATTTTGTTTTATTTACCAGACGGCTTGATAACGGGTGGCACATAGGGATATTAACCCCTCTTAATAAATACTATCAACAAGTTACCAGAATGAGAATTTTTATTTCCATTTTAGGTATTTCTTTTGCATTTGCGCTTTCTTTTGTATTACTGAGCATTGTTAATGCGAGACGAAAAGCCGAAGAAAAAGCCGGAGAAGTATATTATGATTCCCTTACAGGTATTTATAACAGGCGTTATTTTGATGAAAATTTAAATAGGTTAATAAAATTATTATCCCGTTCAGGCAATTTATTAAGCTTAATGCTGATCGATATTGACCACTTTAAAAAATATAACGATACATACGGTCATAGCGATGGAGATAAATGCCTTAAAACAGTTGCGGAAATTCTTTCTAAAACTTTAACACGCGATACTGATTTTGTCGCGCGTTACGGAGGCGAGGAATTTGCTGTTGTTTTGCCTAATGCCAACATGGAAGGCGCATGTAATATTGCCGAAAAACTCATACAAAATATACAAAAGCAAAATATACCTCATGAAACTAATGAAACCGCTCCCTTCTTAACTATTTCTATCGGCGTTGTGACAGGAATTGTAAATCACACGCAAAACAGTGTTGATTTTATTAAACAAGCAGATAAAATGTTATATCTTTCCAAACATAACGGACGCAATAGATTCAATTTTTCTGAGATATAAAAAATATACTAATTAGATTAAATGCAGGTAATTTTTTTACAAACATTTAATTAAAGCATCACATACAATATCAACTTCTTCTATTGTCATGCCGGGATAAAGAGGCAAGGTCAATTCATGAGCGCAAACTTTTTGCGCTTTCGGTGTTTCATTTACAATATCTTTATACGCGCTGAAACTTTGAATAGCAGGGTAGTGGATGCTGGTTTGAATTCCGTCCTGTTTCATTGATTCTATTACTGCCGCTCTGTCTATTGTGTCAGAAAGTAAAATAGGCATTATATGATAACTTGAGTTCCCTCTGTTAAAATTTCTGTAAGGGATAGAAACAGAAGGGATTTCACCTAATTTTTTGTAATAGTGTTCTGTTAACATTTTGCGTTTTTCATTTGAATCATGTAATTTTTGAAGCTGTACAAGCCCGAGCGCGGAACTTATCTCGTGAATACGGTAATTATAACCGGGTTCTTCAACATCGTAAGAAGACGCCCTCCCTTTGAAACGGTCAAAGGAAGCGGCGGACATTCCGTGAGAACGTAAAAGCTTAAGTTTTTTGAATTTTTCTTCATTCCGCGTAACAAGCATTCCGCCTTCGCCTACTGCAATATTTTTGTTTGCAAAAAAACTAAAAGCCGATACATCGGCGAATGTGCCGAGCGGCCGCCCCTTGTAATCCGCTCCCGGTGTGTGGGCGCAATCTTCGATTAATATTAAACCGTATTTTTTACATAATGCAGTGATGCGATCCATATCGCAGGAAAAACCCGCATAGTGGACTATCATTACCGCTTTTGTGTTAGGTGTAATTTTTGCTTCGATGTCGTCAGGGCAAGGCGACCAATCATCCATTGAGGTAATGTCTGCAAGTACATTTTTTGCGCCTGTCATTGCGACAGTGTTTTGATCTGCGATAAAAGTAAGAGAGGGGGTGATAACTTCATCACCTGCGCCTATGCCGCATACTAAAAGAGCCATGTGCAAGGCGGCTGTGCAGTTGGATACTGCAAGGCATTTTGAATCATACCCAAGAAAATCAGAGAAAGCCGATTCAAATGCAAGAGTTTTTTCGCTGATTGTAAGCCAGCCTGAATCGAGCACGTCTTTTACAGCCTGATACTCTCTTTCATCATAATTAATTTTGTGAAGCTGTACACGCCACATAGCTTATTGTATTATAAATTATTATGAGAAAACAAGCTATGAATGATAATATCAAGAATGAAATAGCAAATGGCGGTATTATCGCTGTGTTGGAAATAGAAGATGAAAAAAACGCAGTTCCGCTTGCAAAAGCTCTTATTGACGGAGGCATTTCTGTTATTGAACTTGCCTTACGCACACCTGCGGCTATCCCTTCAATTTCGTTAATCGCAAAAGAAGCCCCGCAAATGTTTATAGGCGCAGGGACTATCATTAAAAAAGAACAAGTATCAATGTTAAGGAAAGGCGGTTATAAAACCGATGTCCGTTTCGGTGTTTCTCCGGGTATCAATCCTGAAATTGTAAAAAAAGCAATTGCTTGCGGGCTTCCTTTCGCTCCCGGAATTGCAACTCCAAGCGAGTTAGAGCTTGCAATTTCCCTTGGCTGTAACACAGTAAAACTTTTCCCTGCAGAAGGTTTGGGCGGGCTTGGCTATTTAAAAAATATTAACGCTCCTTATAATCATTTAGGGATAAAATATATTCCGCTAGGAGGAGTCAGCATTGACAATCTTGCAAGTTATGCGAAATTTCCTTCTGTCCTTGCTGTCGGCGGAAGCTGGATAGCAACCAAAGAATTAATTAATTCACAAAATTGGGCGGAAATCACTAAAAGAGCTAAAGAAGCTGTAAATATTTGGAAATCTAACCGTTAGAATTCTGATATATGAATTTAAAAACAACTATCTCTTAATTAAATAATTTATTTTTCACTTTTTTTCATTCTCAGTCAAGCGTCACGCATCTGCACTCCATATATAGCTATAAAAATTTTTAGGAGTGCGAAATGAGTGTCATGTCGTATTTGCCCTATGGGGCAGGCGGAATCATTGTCCGGGTTGAGACGGATATACGCAGGGGAATTCCGGGAGTTGATATTTCCGGTCTTGCAGAAGGAGCGGTCAGAGAAGCGCGGGACAGGGTGCGCGCCGCATTTAGAAATTCGGGTTTTAGTTTCCCGCTTGACAGGATTTTAATCAATCTAGCCCCGGCAGGATTAAAAAAAGACGGAGCCGCGCTTGATTTACCCATCGCTCTTTCAGTGATGGCGGCCGCGGAAATCGCGCCGATTAATGGCGACATTCTTGTGATGGGTGAACTTGAGCTTTCCGGCAAGATACGCCCGGTGCGAGGTGTGCTTGCGGCAATTGCGGCAGGACTTTCCGAAGGGATTTCCGAGTTCATTGTCCCTGCAGAAAATGCGGGGGAAGCGGCTATCTTAAAAGAAAAAGGCGCAAGATATACCGCGGTGGAAAATTTACAAAGCGCGGTTCATGCGCTTTTCATCAGGAATGAAAAAGGGAATCTTCCTGTTTCTATGGAAGCCTGTTCATCCGGTACAGAACTCCAAGCTGTCAGTTTTGGCGATTTTAATGAAGTCCGCGGGCAAGTTATTTATAAACGCGCTTTGGAGATAGCCGCCGCGGGCGGGCATAATGTGCTTGTTTTCGGACCGCCCGGTGCGGGAAAAACCATGCTTGCAAGACGGCTTCCTTCGATAATGGCGCCTCTAAGCTCAGATGAAGCTGTCGAGGTGACAAGGCTTTACAGTCTTGCAGGTCCTTTTTCAAATCAATTTATCGACCGCCTCATCACAAGAGCGCCTTTCCGCTCGCCTCATCATTCTGCAAGCGCGGAAGGTATCTTGGGCGGCGGAAGAATTCCGCGTCCGGGGGAGATCAGCCTCGCGCACTTCGGCGTGCTTTTTTTAGATGAAGCGCCTGAATTCAGAATCAACGTTCTGCAAGCTCTGCGCGAACCTTTAGAAGACAGAGTGATAAGTATAGTCCGGGCGGAAGGGCCTCTCCGCCTCCCTGCAGAATTTCAATTACTGATGACGGCAAACGCCTGTCCTTGCGGCAGGCTTGGTATACGTGAATCCGGAAAAGAAGGAACTGTATCGTGTTTTTGTTCGCCCGAAGAAATCAACAGGTACTGGCGCAGATTCGGAGGCGCATTGCTTGACCGTGTAGAGATAAGGGCCGCTATCCTTCCGCCAAAAATCGAGGAAATGAAAAGAAACCCATCAAATGACGAGGAAGGCAGCCTTGTTATCGCCCGCAGAGTCAAAACAGCGGTAGAAATTCAATATTCCCGTTTTAAAAAGCATAAACTTGATATCCGCCGCAACGCTTTGCTTCCCGCAGGAAAAGCGGATGTTTTATGCCCGATGAATGAAAAAGCGGAAAAAGCCTTTCACTGCGCTGCATCGAAATTGGGGCTTTCAGGCAGGGCGTTTCATGGGATTTTAAGGGTGGCAAGAACTATCGCGGATTTGGACGGGAAAGACCTTATCGAAGCGGAACATATCCTGGAAGCGGTTTATTTCCGCCGTTTTGGCGAAGATCCCTGGGATATTTTATCAATGTAAAGACAAAATATATTGACAATATGTATTGACAAAAAATTAATGGAGGATTATAATGGAATTAAAGTTTGAATGGGATGAGAATAAAGCGGCTAAAAATATAAAGAAACACGGGGTTTCTTTTGAAAATGCAAGAAAGGTTTTTTACGATCCTATGAGGTATGAAATCTTTGATTATGCTCACAGCTTTTTTGAAAACCGCTGGCTAACAATAGGGCTGGCAGAAACAACCTTACTTGAAGTTGTTTTTACAGAAAGAGCGGATTGTTTTAGAATAATTTCTGCACAAAAAGCAGATAAAGAAGAAGAGGAGGAATATTTTAATGGGTATAGTACGATATGTAATTGATACTGATAATCTGCCGCCGAGCACCGAAGAAGAACTTGCCGAATTGGAAGCTCTCAAGGACAGACCGATAGATTACAGTGACAGCCGTAAAATGACAGCCGAAGAAATTCGCAAAGGCAGGCTTTTAGCTATCGAGATACGGAAAAATCAAAAAAAAATGTTTTCCCTGCGTTTAAGAAAAACTACCATTGATTGGTGGAAATCTTTAGGTGACGGCTATACGGGCGTAATGGCTCATTTTCTTGATGAAGCGCAAAATCATCCTGAATGGGTAAAAGAAAGTTTAAAAACTATTTAGCCCGGTTTCTGAGAAACCGCCCGGTTACTTAGAAACTGCCCTGTTCGTTTGAATTGTATAATTCCGGTATCGCTTCGAGAACCGTTTCGTTAATTTTCCGGTATTTACCTGAATAGCCGAGCCTGTGATCGGGGCGGACAGCGCCGTGGAAGTCGCTGCCTTCTGTTATATATAGCCCCAGCTCTTTGCCTAAAGCTTCGAGGCGTCTGCATGAAGAGTTTCTTACTGTGGGGTGCCAGGCTTCAAGGCCGGCAAGCCCCATGTCTTTTAAAGCTTTTATCAGATCGGGCAGCCTGCCCCATGCTATAAAGAGCGAAATCGGGTGTGCAAGTATGGGGATACCGCCTGACTCACGTATCAAAGCGGCGGCTTCTTCAAAAAACAAGCCTTCTTTAGGTACATAAAAAGGTTTTCCTACACCCAGATAACATTCAAACGCTTGCTTTACATTTTTTACCAATTTTTTATTAACCATGAATGCTGCAAAATGAGGGCGACCCACAGCATGCCCTCCCGATAAGGATTTAACCTCCTCCCAGGTAACATCTATACTATACTCATGCATTCTGTTAAGTATTTCTTTATTTCTTGCTTCGCGCAGGCGGAATAAACCGTCAATAGCGTCAATAAAAGCGGGGCTTGGTTTGCGAATCCCTAAGCCGAGCAGGTGAAATTCCCCGCCCTGACCGAGACCGGGGAGTTTTTCCTTAGCCCCTTGCTGGACACAACTTGTCCATTTAATATTTATTTCAATTCCCGGGATAAATTTGAAGTTTTCATATTGAGAAGCGGCGGTTTTTGCGCTATCCAAACCCTTGATTGAATCATGATCGGTAAGAGCGATGGCTGTTAACCCTTGTTTGACCGCCGTATCTATCAATGTTGATGGGGGAAGGTCGCCGTCAGAATTATTTGAGTGGGTATGTAAATCAATCATTATGATAATTATATCAAATTTTTACCGTTTTATACACAAATATACCGATAATAAAAGGAAGAAGACCTGAGATCGTTGATCATTAAGGCTTTTATTACTATACTGAGAATATAGAGATTTTGTTCTCAATTAAAGGACGGTCCGTAAGTGTTTGAGTATGTCTTGGAAAACGGGGTGATTGTTTCCCCGGGTAAAAAAGCACATACCGGTGATTTGGGAGTTAAAGGGGAAAAAATTGTTTCCTCTGGCGGTATCGCTGCAGGCGTTAAAATCAACTTGAAGGAAAAATCCTTCGTGTATCCTTCTCTTATAAATACCCATGATCATTTGCAGGGGAATTATCGTCCGCCTGTCGGTCCTAAAAAGGGTAATTTCTATCTAACATGGCTGCCTTGGGATAATGATTTAAAATCATCTAAAACGTTCAAGGAAAGATCAAATTTAACAAGAGAAAATCTTTACGCTCTTTCAGGGTTTAAATGTTTGTTTTCAGGTGTAACAACAGTAAACGATCATTTCCCTCATAATTTTAATTGCAATATAATACCTACTTTACCTGTCCGTGTTATTCAAGAATACTGCCTTGCGCATGAATGTGTTTCTTATGATTTAAAATGGGGTGACGGGATAGAAATTGAACATAAAAAAGCAGTGGAAAATTCATGGCCCTTTATCACGCATCTTTCTGAAGGTTTCGAAAAAGAAGCGATGAACAGTATCGATAAATTAATTGAATTAAATGTTCTTGATAATCATTGCCTTTTTATTCACTGCATAGCTTTCAGCGATGAAGATATTAAAAAAACCGCAAAGGCAGGAGCAAGTGTTTCATGGTGCGGTTTCTCAAATATGTTTATGTTTAACGTAACTGCAAAGGTTAGAAAAATGCTGAAAGCCGGAGTTAATCTTACAATCGGTACAGATTCATCTGCGACAGGCTCGGCAAACCTTCTTGCAGAAATGAAATTTGACAGGGAATTGTACCAAAAATTATACGGCGAAGATCTTCCCCCCGCAAAAATATTTGAGATGGTAACAATAAATTCCGCAAAAGCGTTTTGGATGGATGATAAAATCGGCACCTTAGATGAAGGAAAGTTAGGTGACATTCTTGTTTTAAAAGCAAAGAATGATTGCCCTTATGAAAACCTTGTAAGTGCCGGTATGAAAGATATTGAATTATTAGTTTTACAAGGAACGCCTATTTACGGGGAAATGCGTTTTCTTGATATTTTTAACGGAAAATTACCTTCCGGTTATACACAAATTAAAGTCGGGAAAAAAGAAATGTTTGTTAAAGGAGATCCGGCAGGTCTTTATAAAGAGGTCAGAGAGAAAGTCGGTTTTAAAAAAGAACTTGATTATCTTCCTTTTGAATTATGCGCTCCCAATGAAGCGTGCGCTTCTAACGAAGCGTGCGCTTCTAACGAAGCGCGGGATGTGAAATAATGCCAAAACCTGCGCAGTACCGTTCAGGCTCTCTTATTTATTTCAAAGGCGATCCTGCGGATAAAATTTATATTCTTCAAACAGGCAAAATAAGCCTAAAGTATCAGGATATAGAAACTGGAGCTGATGTTAGAGACGCTGTCCAGCCGGGAGAGTTTTTCGGCGTTAAATCGGCGTTGGGGCGTTATGCGAGAGAAGAAGATGCGGTTACGCTTTCTGATACAACGGTTATGGTTTTTACCGTTCCTGAATTTGAAGCTGTCGCAATGGCAAACACAAGAATTATTATGAAGATGCTCAAAGTTTTTTCCAATCAGATGCGGCGTGTTCATAAACAAGTTTCTAAAGTAATGGCGAAAGAAGAACAACAGCCGGCGGACGGTTTGTTTCATATAGGAGAGTTTTATTTAAAAAATAAAAGATTCTCCCATGCAAAATATGTGTTCGGACGTTATCTGACATTTTATCCTTCAGGAAAAGACGCTATTCAAGCGTCCAAGAATTTAGAAATAGCGGAAAACGCGCTTATCCGTTTCGGAGACGGCAAAGGTCCTGCCAATAATTCTTCATCAACGCTAACGGGATCAATAGATGATTCCGGTGCAGCGAACAAAGCGTATTACAATGCTGTAAGCCTTGTATCGCAAGGAAAATATCAAGAAGCGTATGCGGCATTTAAAACGATAGTTGATTCCAATTCAGACCCCGATTTATCGGCAAAAAGTAATTTTGAAATGGGACGTTGTTTTTTCCTTTTAAATAAATTTGAAGAATGTATTAAATATTATACAAATATGCTGACTAAGCATCCGAAGCATCCTGAGTTAAAAGAAACGATGTATATAATGGGTCAATGCAATGAAAAAATCGGACGGACAGAACAAGCGGCGGCTTTTTACAAGAGGATCATTGCGATAGGCGGCAGTGAAGATGACAGTGCGATTATAAAAGCAAGAAGAGCGCTAAGCCAAATAAGCGGCGCACAGGGAGCGTAAGATGGCTATGGATTTAGCGGCATTCGGCCGTTTTTCCCGGACATTTCCAAAAGGGGAGATCATTTTCTCTGAGTTTGAACTCGGCGATACTTTTTATCTGATTCAATCAGGCAGGGTACAGCTTGTTAAACTTGTCGGAGACATCGAAAGAACTTTGGATATTCTGCATCCCTCTGAAATGTTCGGTGAAATGGCGATTTTAGAAAATTCGCCGAGGTCTGCTACCGCTGTCGCTCTTGATGAAGTAAAAGCACTTGAATTTAATTCTCAAAATTTTGAAATCCTTTTATTAGGGAATCCTCAGATTGCTTTAAAACTCTTAAAGATGTTTTGCAAACGTATTTATGATTCAAAAAGAAGGTTTATGATCCTTACGCTTCCTGATTCGCAGGCAAAAATCGCTGACGTATTCCTAATGCTTGATGAAACCCAACCTGATATAGATAAAACAAGCGAAAGACGCGAATTTAAAACAACTGTAGAAGGCGTCGCTCACTGGGCGGGAATGAGCGTAAGTGAAGTGCGGGATGTTTTAGGTCATTTTGTCAATCAACGCCGTGTAGAAATATATCCCGATAGAATCGCAGTAAAAAATATAAATGATTTCTCCAGATTTGTCAGTTCGAGGCGTAATAATTCCAGAGCGACATAATATATAATTTTGTTTTAAAACAGTAGAAGATGCTAAAAAACTCTGATAAAATTAAATAATGGACAGCAAGAAGCTACTTGTATTATCAGACACCCATGGTAATGTAGCAGCTCTTAAATCAGTTTTTAACTGGGCTATAGAAAGGCTTCCCCCAAAAGATACAATTTGCGCTACAGTTTTCCTCGGTGACGGAATTGCCGATATTCACATGGCGGCAGACGCCACAGGTTTTTACAGCGAATGGAAACTTGTCGGCGGAAATAACGATTACGGATTCACCGCTCCCGAAGTTGACATCTTTGATTTTGTAAACCACCGTTTTTTTATCTGCCACGGTCATCGGCATAATTTATACAATGGTTTTAATACGCTGATAACAGCCGCCAGAAATGCAGGAGCGGATACAGTATTATCAGGGCACAGTCATATCCCCTATGATGAAACAATTAATAAAATGCGGCTTATCAATCCCGGCAGCGTCGGCCGCCCCCGCAGCCGTTTAGGCGCGACTTTCGCAGTAATAGAATGTGCAGAAAAACAAGCGCTTAAAGTAGAATTTTTCGCGGTAGGTCAATGGGGTCATATTTGCGAGGTTGAGCTTGCGCGTTAGCGGGGTTAAATCGTTTTCTCATATTTTTGAATTAGATCATTTATATCTTTGATAAACCTTTGTTTGACAATTAATAATTCAGAAACCATTGAGTTCAGGGGCGCTGTTTCGGCAGGATGTTCGAATAACTTCGATAATGCCGTTATCGCATATTTCATCTTTGGGTACATATCCTTTTAATAAAAATACTTTGCCGTTATATTTTTTAAAGCAAATTTCCTCTAATGCGTCACGATCTTCAGGAGTGCCGTCACCTAGAGCCACAACATATCCTCTATCTTCCTCCGGCGGAAATTCTCTTTTATCAAACAGAAGTCAGCGACCGTCAAACTCACTTTTTGCTTCTAAATAATTGAGAACACGCTTATCAGAAACCATAGTTACCATAACAGCAAACCTCTCCTCACTAAAATATATGTTCTTTTTCCGTGTTTGTAAACATATGTTTTTGATTAGATTTTTTCATGAGGCGGCACTACGCCTATATGGCATTTCGGTGTCAGAGGTTATATTCAGTGCATTATTAAAATAAAACACAACAGATCAAAAAAGTGGGAAATTTAAACGTCCGTTAAATTTTCCCACTAACTATATATGACTGTAACGGTTTACATAAATATAATCAAGCAAAAAAAACGATTTAGTATGTTTTATTATAATTTTTTATAAATAAGAAAATGGTCTTTCGAGACACGCCGAACCTTTCGGCAATGACGGTTTGGGGTACTTTTTCGTCTAACAAAGCTTTTATTTCAGCTTCATAACCTGATAATTTATGTTTGACGGATTTACTGCCTAGAGGTCTGCCAAGCGTCATTCCTTCCGATCTTTTTCTTGCGAGAGCTTCTTTTGTTCTTTGAGATATTAAACTTCGTTCTATTTCTGCGGATAAACCGAAGGCAAAAGCGAGTATTTTAGCGTTAATATCATCCTCCAGTCGGTAATTATCCTTAATTGTCCATATTTTTACACCATTTTCCAATAAATCATTCAATATGGACATTATCATAAATAAGCTTCTGCCAAGCCGGGATAACTCTGAACAAATAATTAAATCACCTGTTCTTGCTCCGTCAACTAAAGAACCTAATAGGCGTTTTTCCGGCTGCTGTGAACCGCTTATTGTTTCCTCGATCCATTGGTCAATTTCCAAATTGTTATGTAAACAAAAACGCTCTATTTCAAAACGCTGATTATCAACCGATTGTCTGTCTGTGCTTACTCTAATGTAACCGTAAACCATAAATACCCCCGTTATTCGTACGCTGCGCGAACCGAAGGTTCGATAGCTGCGCTGTTACTCAAACTGTAACTTTTTAACGGACGTTTAAATTTCCCACTTTCAAGGCTTTTTCACATGAAAAAGACATCGAAATTTTAATAGGAGTTTTTATGAAAAAGATAATTAAATGGTTTGGAATAATTGCTTTAGCGGTAATATTTGGTTTTACATTTACCGCTTGCGATAGGGATGTCTATAGGGATGTCGAAAAGGATGTTGATCCACCCCAAGTGCCTTATGTTATAGGCTTTAATATCAGTGGAACCGGAAGTTTTTATTTTGACAGCGAACCAAAGATTGTTACTGTTACATCCAAAAAGGATCATACAACCGGAGATATAACCGTTTTTTATATGGGAACAGGAGGAACTGAATATGAAAAAAGTTTGGAACCGCCTATATTTTTTGGAACATATTCTGTCTTAATTGATGTATCCGCCGCAGAAGGCTGGTCTGATGTATATGGTTTACCTGTCGGAACGCTATCAATCATAGATGGCACACCGGACATTCCAACAAATATAAATGCTTCTGTACAATCCGAAAGTTCAATAAGAGTGAACTGGAGCTCTGTTGCAAGAGCGGCAAATTACAATGTTTATTACATAACAGAGAATGATGAAGAATTAATATCGGCTGGTAATGTTTCAGGTACTTCTTATACCCATAATAATTTAACTATTGATACTGTTTATTGGTATTATATCACGGCTGTCAATGAATACGGAGAAAGCAACTATTCATCATTTAAAGCAGTTGCAACCAGAGCGCCGCAAACTCCTGCCACTGTAATTGCTACAGCGACAGGATCAAACACGTTAACATTAAGATGGGCTTCTGTTACAGGAGCGTCAAGTTACAAAGTTTATTACAACACAACAGGAGCATCCGGTAATAAATTATCGTGGGCAAGCAACTCATATACCGGAACATCTTGCGGAGTTACAGGTCTTGCCGGAAATACAACATATTATTTCTTTGTTACCGCTGTTAATGCTTTAGGTGAAAGCGAATATTCGGCGCCGGGTTCTGCTAAAACTTTTAGCGGCGGCGCATTCAACGCAGGTTTAAAGGCTACAGTTTATGGAGGCGACGGAGTCAGTCTAAGCTGGAATAAGATTTCTAGCGCTCGTTCCTATAATGTTGTTTATGCGATCGGTTCTCCAGACAGCCAAAAATATTACGCTCAAAGTTTTTGGACTGTAAATTCATGGGTTTCGCCACCTGGCTGGATTAAACCAAATACAACATATTATTTCTGGATTTCATATATATATAGTTTTAGTACGGAGTCCGGCTTATCAGAAATGGTAGTGTTAACGACCGGCTCTCCTTCGCCGATATCACCTACACCTTCTGGATTACCATCAACACCGCCGACAGGTGGAAGTACTGGAGAAAGAATGTGCCCTATGTGTCAGTATAGTGGACTCTGTAGTTTTAGTATAAATGGACATAGTTGTATAAATGGTTATTATACTTGTTATAGATGCCACGGAACTGGCATCTTTGACAGTAAAATTTGTACAGTTTGTATAGGAGCTAAAAAATTAAAATGTGGAGTATGCGATGGTACGGGGATGTGTCAGGGCTGTGATGGAGTAGGAAAAAGATAACGCTAAAGTGTCCATACTATATTATCGTAGTGATGTCAGGTACAAGCAACACAACAGATATTGCGTACTTACAACGAAGTTTCCAGTACCAATGAACAAATGAGGAGCAAACGAAAAAATCACAATTAACAATGGAGTAAAAACTTACATTTTTATTTGAAACAGAGAGCATTGAACAAGGCGTAAAGATCGGGATTTGAAGAGTTCTGACACTTTGAAAATTGCGCCTTGCTCTCTTTTTAATAATACTACTCCCAATTATATTAATACAGAAATAATCCTTCAGTAAAAATTCCGTAAAAACACTCAACCCCACCTATATTGGTGATGAAAAAAGCAATTAAAACAGTCTATCTCCCCTGATTTGGTGAGTTGCACTGCATTTTTCAAGGTGTATATTGTCATTAAATGCATATCGTACAGTTTCTTTGAAACGCAGATATGCAAATCAATTTTAGGAGGTGTACTTATGAAAAAGTATGCAGCTTTTATTATCGCCTGTTTGGTCATGTTAATATTAACAGGCAGCGTTTTCGCCCAGCCAGCTCCGGGACAGCGGATTGGTCCCGGTCAGCCTGTTGCCCCAGGTCAGCCGATTGCACCCGGACAACAGATTATTCCCGGACAGCAATTTGTACCGGGACAATACGGATATAACTTACAAGTTGTCCCTGTTGTTCAAGCATGGACATACGCACACAGAACGCCGATAGTATTACAGGGAAATATCGTTCAATTTTACGGAGAAAGGGATTTATATATTTTCCGTGATTCTTCAGGCGACGTACTTGTAAAAATCGGGCCAAAAGAATGGCAAAATTTATGGTATCAGGGTATAAACATAGCTGCGACAGACAATGTTGAAATCTACGGAGAAGTCCATTGGCCAAGACATAGTTACGGCACGCCTGAAGTACACGTAAGATTTATCAAGAAGATATAACATATTGTGCTAAATCACAGTTCAGAAAAACACCGTTTAGGCGCAGACCAGACGGTGTTTTTTTAATGTATTTCAGGTTGCCGATTAATATTTAATATGCTATGCATGCGTCACAGCCTGTATCCTTGCAATAATAACAGTTATATTCAGTACATGCGTCGCAGCCTGCATCTTTGCAATAATAACAATTATATTCGGTACACTCGTCACAGCCTTGATCTTTGCAATTATGACAGTCATATTCGTCACAGTTGTCACTACATTTTTCTTCTCCGCAAATATCACATTCTTCAGGAGAATTTATATGCAAATGGTAAACATCCATTTTCTTTTTTTTACCCTCAATTCCGGGTTTAACGATCTTAACTTCGATTTTTCCGGGTGTTGAAGCGGTTACTTCCAATGACCAATAAGCGCCGCTGCCTGAAAGCTTTCCCTTTTTAACTGAACCTGATTTATTAGTAATATTTATATCTTTAGCTTTTAATTCTTTAATGTCACCATCAAAAGAAAATACGATGCTGTTAGTATGCGTGTTGCTGTCAGATGTAACCTTGTAATTAATATTTTTTGCCGGTTTTTTAGGGGTTTTCTTATCGTGAATTCCCGCGCTCTTTCCTGCTCCTAAATCATCATGTAAAAGGTTTTCGCAGGAAGTAAAACAAAAAGCCAGAATCGTTACAAGCAATACCGCTCTTTTCATATAAAACCCTCTTTTTCAGCGTTATATTAAGATTTTAACGCTGAAAAATGGATTCTGTCAAGTAGACGATAAAATAATTGACAATCATGTCATAGACAGAAACGCCATACAATCCCTAAACACTTTAATAAAAATTCAAAATTAAATACAATGATAGAAAAGCAAGGAGAAATTAAATGACAATTTATGACTTTACAGTAAAAGACATTGACGGCAGTGATTTTTTATTAAGCTTATTAAAAGGAAAAATTCTATTGATTGTAAACACAGCGACAGGTTGCGGTTTTACACCTCAATATACAGGCTTGCAAAAGTTATATGACACTTACAAAGATAAGGGTCTTGAAATTCTTGATTTCCCCTGCAATCAATTTCTAAATCAAGCGCCAGGCACAGAAAAAGAAATAAACAATTTTTGCACATTAAAATACAATACAACATTCAGGCGTTTTTCAAAAATCAACGTAAACGGAAAAAACGAAAGCGCATTATATACATACCTTAAAAGCCAGACAAAAGGATTTTTAGGCACAAAAAGAATAAAATGGAATTTCACAAAATTTTTGGTTGATACAGAAGGAAAAGTATTAAAACGCTACAGCCCAACAATAAAACTTGAAATAATTGAAACCGACATAAAAAAATTATTGGGCATATAGTCTATTAAACATATACTATTTTAATTTCTAATTTTTTTTTGGAGGGGGAAAGCCTTCCCGCCTCGCTTCAGTCTTGCTCAAAAATATCGTGAAGTTTTGCGCAGTAAAACTTCAAAAGACTTGCGAAAGGTTGAAAACCTTGAGCAAGTCTTACGCTCCCACTTTCTCCAATGGCTATTATAATGAGAGGACACAGTTTCGTTTAAATAATAATTTAATAGACTTAATTCAGTGAGTTGTGGTAAACTGTTATACAGGATAGAAATTTTACCTATTGTTTATGAAAACATAGCTGAAAAAAAGATATTTGGAAATTTATAAGAGGAATAAAATTATGATTGAAAAAATATCAGAAAAACTGGAAATTATTAAAAAAGCCGTTTTGGATACTGTTAAAGCTAAATATATATATTTATTCGGTTCTTATGCGTATGGAACGCCCGATGAAAATAGTGATATTGATATTTATGTTGTTATACCTGATATGTTTGACGATAAATATACAGAGACAATGGAAAAAATAATATCTTTTTTGTTTAAACAAAATATTTTAAAAATTGATTTATTTTTGGTAGAGGAAAATGTTTTTTTAGAATGTAAAAAATACAGCTCTTTTGAGAAAAATGTTTGTGAGAAAGGAATTCTGCTTTATGAATATTAGAGAAATTGCTGAATGGATAGATATCGGGGATGATGATTTTCAAGTTGCAAAAGATTTAAATTCGGTATTTAACCCAAATAATGATAAAATATACTATCATTGTTCGCAATCTGTAGAGAAATATTTAAAAGGGTTTTTGGCATATAATGATATAAATTTTGATAAAAATCATGATCTTCCGTCATTAATTCAAAAATGTATAATTCAAGATTCTATATTTAATACCGTTGCTTTAAATTGTGCGACAATGAATAATATTGCTGAGAAATTACGTTATCCTCACAGAAAAATATTAAGCAGAAACGATGTCTATTATGCATTGGATACCGCATACAAAGTAAAGACCTTAAAACCTATACAAGAAATAAGAATTCAAATAGAAGAAAGATATGGTCAAGATTGGCAAGAGAGATTGTTCAACAGATGCGGAAAAGAACAAATAATACTTTTAAAATGTGTTAAGTATGATAATAAAAATAATGAAATAGTTGACTTGCATGGAAATAAAATGGATTTTAAACTTATTGAAGTTATATCTGAAAACATTTACAAATTGCAATACGAAAAAAATGACGGCGGTTGTTTATATGTATTACAAAGAATTAGCAATAATTTAAATGAGAGATGGTATTTCGAAGAAAATTTTGGTCCAAAGTCAGCTATGAATTTTATTAAACAATATGATTATGAATTAAAAAAAAACGGCAACCCTTGAATGATTGCCGTTTATTATGTTTTTAAGTTAGATTACATAAAACCGTATAAGAAAGAAAGATTAGTCCCAGCCCTCCATCCGCCGCCTTGATAGGTCCATTTAAGCTTATTATCTTTATCGTAAATTTCTATGTCTGAATCAATAGAATTCTCCCCTCCTTGAACTGAGCATGCTTTAAAGATACCAGAATATACTGAGGATAATCTGTATTTTGCGCTGTATGTCCCATCAGAGATAGATAAAGTTAAAGCTTTACTACTTGAATGTTTGGAATTTGATTTATAATCAAATTGATCTTTCTGATCTGAAGTATTAATTGTATCATCAATTTTAGCTTCTTCATCTGATGAAAAAATCATTGAGATTGAATAAGAAGTTGTATCATTTACTTTATATACAAAATCAGTTATTTTAATATCTCTTTTTGCAGACGCTGAAGCTTTATAGTTATCACCGACCTTCCATTTAAATGAAGCATCGCTAAAAGGAAAACCTAAAAAATTTCCTAATGTCACATTGGATTTAAAAGACATTTTATTTGATCCTTTTATCGAAGTATCTCCAACACTCAAAGATGGAGAGCCTGCAAAATAAAGAAGATAGGTCTTTAAATTTCCGGTTTCTTTTATAGAGATAGATTCTGAAAGATCGGTCTTGCCTTTATTATTTTCCAAGTACTTGGAAAATTCAACACCTAATTTGTCTTGCAAAATCCTTGCGTCTGCATAAGTTACAAGGTCTTCAAAGTCTGTATAGTTTATAACTTTATTAAACAGAGCCATTGCATCTTCAATATTAGCCGGAGCGATTCCGTTATAGCTTTTTACTGCCGATGCTTTTGCCGCGCCCGGTAATTTTACATCCAGGTCGCCGCAGCTTACCATTAGGCATACTGTTAAAAGAATGCCAACCACTGAGGTAAATACGATTTTTTTACTCATATTTTTTTCCTTTTTCGCGGTCTTTCCCGCCGTCAATTTTGTAACTCCAACGGAGTATTTTTTTATGAGACGGAAACTCCGTCATTGGTTTCAATATAACTAAATAATAATTTATGTTAATTGGTATGAAGAAGAAGCAAAAGGTAATACCGTTTTTAAATACAATATTTATTAAAGCGTTTGAAAGTAAAGTAGATTCATTACATATTCTTGTATTATTAATTTCTTTTGTAATTATATTGATATTAATTATTTTATTATTTAGAAAAAAGAAAAATGGACAAAATCCCATGTTAATAAAATCGTATATTCATTCATAAAGTATATTGATTTTTCTTATGTTTTTCAATGTTTTACCCGGTTATATAATAGGCCGAATTTCGAGTTTAATAAAAGATAAGTAGAAAAAACGCTCATCTCTCAATATAGTTAATTAACGACTAAAAACAAATTGGGAGGACGAGCGTTATGAACGAAACTAAGCTGACTACATTATATTGTATTATTGATGATTTTATCAATACATTAAAGAATACGGAAAGCGGACAAAAAATGCTTGAAGCATGGAAAGCCAAACGGGGACCTCAGCGTCAGTTGAGTCTAAGTGAAATACTAACACTAAATATTCTGC